>Ga0156223_136_pt3 | contig 91957 bp, 76 predicted proteins | sample RifCSPlowO2_12_FD_107871 | JGI IMG/M metagenome (GOLD analysis project Ga0156223, IMG submission 107871) | Acidobacteria bacterium RIFCSPLOWO2_12_FULL_66_21
GGTGCTGAGGGGTGCTGAGGGGTGCTGAGGGGTGCTGAAGGGTGCCGAGGTGCTCGAGGGTGTCTGAGCCGAGGTTCGGAGCGAAGTGAGCTTGGCGGGGTGCCCGACGCCGCAACCGGCGAAGTCACGGTTGCTTTGGCGAGGCAGGCACGGTCCCGCCGGGCGGTAAGCAGTCATCAGTCCGGCTGGTGCGGTAAGGAACCGTCCGCTGGGAACACAGACTGCCCCGGTCTGTGAGGGTGGTGTTCTTGCCCCCATCCGGCTGATGACTGCTGACTGCCTGCGTCAGAGCGTAACGGGAATAGTGCACGTGCGGGGCGCAGAGCGCAAGTGCGGTCCCGCCTCGAGCTCAGCGTAATTGTCGGTACAAGCGTTTCGAATCTTTAGCCCATGGCGCGAAAGCTGAAATCGGACAAGTTGCTCTTCATGGCCACGCTGCTGCTGGTCTGCACCAGCGTGGTCATGGTGTACAGCGCGTCCGCCGCCCTCGGCATCGAGAAGAACAAGGACCCGTATCTGTTCCTGTTCAAACAGAGCACCTGGGCGCTCCTGGGCTTGTTCCTGGTCCCGGTGATCATGCGCATCGACTACCGCAACTACCGGCAGCCAGCGGTGATCTGGACCGGCTTGGGGATCGTGGCGGTCGCGCTCGTGGCAGTGCTCTTCAAGGCGCCGGTGAACGGCGCGAGCCGGTGGCTCGGCGTGGGGCCGCTCGGCGTGCAGCCGTCCGAGCTCGCGAAGATCGTCGTCGTGATCTTCCTGGCGGCGCTGCTCGAGCGGCGGATGGATCGCATCGACGAGCCGCAGCACGCGCTCGTGCCGGCGGGCCTGGTCCTCGCGGGCATCCTCGGGCTCATTCTTGCCGAACCCGATCTCGGGACGGCGGTCTCGGTGGCCATGATTGCGGCGGTCATGCTGTTCGCCGCGGGGATCAGCTACCGCTACGTCGTGGCGATGCTCCTGGCCATTCCACCCGCTTTCTATCTCCTGGTCATGACCGAGGACTATCGGCGGCGTCGCGTGATCGCCTTCCTGGATCCGTGGAGCAACCGCCTGGGCGACTCGTGGCAGATGTGCCAGTCGATGATCGCCGTCGGCACGGGTGGTGTCTTCGGGCGAGGCCTGATGGGAGGCGTACAGAAGTTCTTCTATCTGCCGGAACCTCACAACGACTTCATCTACTCGGTCATTTCCGAGGAACTGGGACTCGTCGGCGCGACGCTCGTCCTTGCCTGCTTCTGCGTGATCGCGTGGCGCGGCATGCGCACCGCGATGCGCGCGCCGGATCGGTTCGGCTCGTTCCTCGCGCTGGGCCTGACGACGATGATCGTGTTCCAGGCGTTCTTCAACATCAGCGTGGTCCTGGGGCTCGCGCCGACGAAGGGGATCCCGCTGCCGTTCGTCAGCTACGGCGGATCGTCCCTGCTCATCAACCTGGTGGGCATGGGCATCCTGTTGAACGTGTCGCAGCATGCCTCGGCGGGCCGCGTGGTGACGACAACGTTGGCAACGGCGGATGCATGAGACCGCTCCGGGTGCTCATCGCGGGAGGCGGAACGGGAGGACACCTCTATCCCGGAATCGCCGTCGCGCGCGAGCTGCTGCGGCGGCGGCCGGACGCGCAGATCACCTTCGCGGGCACCGCGCGCGGCATCGAGGCGCGCGTGGTTCCACGGGAGGGGTTCGCACTGGATTTGCTGCGAAGCTCGGGGCTGAAGGGGACGTCGATCGCCGCGGGCGTGAAGGGGCTCGCCCTGCTGCCGCTGAGCGGACTCGACGCGTGGCGGATTCTCTCGCGCCGCACGCCGGATCTCGTCGCCGGGGTCGGCGGGTACAGCTCGGGGCCGGTGGTGCTGGCGGCGGTGGTGCGAGGGATTCCCACCATGCTGCTCGAGCAGAACGCGGTGCCCGGATTCACCAACCGATCGCTCGCCCGGTTGGTCAGCGCGGCGGCGGTCACTTACGAGTCCACGGCGAGCTACTTCCCAAGGAGGAGCATTGTCACAGGCAACCCGGTCCGTCCCGAGTTCTTTGCCGGCAGCACCGCGTCTCCGGCGTCCGTCGCTGGACGCCCGAGGGTTTTGATCTTTGGCGGCTCCCAGGGCGCGCACGCGATCAACGTGGCCATGGTGGAGGCGGCGCCGAGGCTGGCAGCCCACCCTGGCGGGATGGCAATCACGCATCAGACAGGAGAGCGCGAGGTGGACATGGTCCGGGAGGGCTACCGCCGCGCGGGTCTCGACGCCCGCGTCGAGCCGTTTCTGTATGCCATGGACAGGGAAATGAGTGACGCGGACCTCGTCGTCTGCCGCGCCGGCGCGACGACGCTCGCGGAGTTGACGGCGTCGGGACGGGCGGCGGTGCTCGTCCCGCTGCCGACGGCGACCGACGATCACCAGCGCAGGAACGCCGAAGCGCTGGCGCGCGAAGGCGCCGCCGAGGTCGTGGAGCAGCGCGGGTTGACCGGAGACGTCCTGGCCGCGCGGATCATCGCGCTGGCGACGGATCCGCAGCGGCGGGCCGGAATGTCAGCCGCCGCGCGGCGGCTGGCGCGGCCCGACGCCGCGGCCGCAATCGTCACGAAGCTCCTGGAGCTGATAGCTGAAAGCTGAGAGCTGGGAACTGGAAACTGGGAACTGGGAACTGATGTTAGGACGCACGCGCAGGATTCATTTTGTCGGGATCGGCGGCATCGGGATGAGCGGGATCGCCGAGCTGCTGGCGAATCTCGGCTACGACGTGAGCGGCTCGGATCTGAAGCGGTCCGACGTCACGGCGCGGCTCGAGTCGCTGGGCGTCCGTGTGTTCGCCGGCCACGACGGCGGGCACGTCGGCGCGGCGGATGTGGTCGTGACCTCGTCGGCCGTGCCGCCGGACAACCCTGAGGTGACCGCGGCACGCGGGCGCGGCATCCCCGTCATCCCGCGCGCCGAGATGCTGGCCGAGCTGATGCGGCTGCGCTACGGCATCGCCGTCGCCGGCGCGCACGGGAAGACGACGACGACTTCGATGATTGCGCTGGTCCTCGAACGCGCCGGGCTCGATCCGACGGCCGTCATCGGCGGGCGCCTCAGCGCGTTCGGCAGCAACGCGCGCCTCGGCGGCGGCAACTACATGGTCGTCGAAGCGGACGAGAGCGATCGCTCGTTCCTGAAACTCTCGCCGTCGATCGCGGTGGTCACCAACATCGATCGCGAGCACATGGAGAGCTACGGCACCTGGGAGCACCTGCTCCAGGCGTTCGCCGATTTCGCCAACAAGGTCCCGTTCTACGGCGCGATTGTCGCGTGCGCCGACGACGCGGCCGTGAGGACGCTGCTGCCGCAACTGGCGCGGCGGGTCATCACGTACGGGATTGATGACGCCCCGCAGGCGGCCGGCGCCGACATCATCGGCCACGCCATGCGCCTCGAGTCCTTCGGGTCCTCATGCGAGGTGCTGCACGGGCACGTGGAGGGTCGCCGCACCGCGATCGGACGCCTCCACCTGCGCGTGCCCGGGCGGCACAACCTGCTGAACGCGTTGGGCGCCGTGGCGGTGGGGCTCGAGGTCGGCGTGCCGTTTGGCCGCATCGCCACCGCGCTCGGCGAGTTCCACGGAGCGGAGCGGCGCTTCCAGATGCGCGGGGAAGCGCGGGGCGTGATGGTCGTGGACGACTACGGGCACCATCCGACCGAGATCGCCGCCGTGATAGCCGCGGCGCGCGCCGGGATCGACCGGCGCGTCGTCGTCGTGTTCCAGCCGCACCGCTACACGCGCACGAGCCAGCTGATGGCGGAGTTCGGGACGGCGCTGTCGGCCGCGGACGAAGTCGTGCTCACGGACATCTACCCCGCGGGAGAAGCGCCGATCGCCGGCATCACCATCGAGGCGCTGACCGATCGCGTCCGCGCGGGGGCGGCCTGCCCGGTTCACCTGGTGAAAGCGCTCGACGACGTGCCGCAGGCGGTCGCGGCCATCGCGCGCGACGGCGATCTGATCGTGACGCTCGGCGCGGGATCGATCGGCGGTGTCGCGGACCGGATCCTTCAGGCGCTTGGACGCGACAGCGTTGGAGGCCAGGCGGACCAGTCCGCCGGAGCGGGAGATAACGCGGACCTGTCCGCCAAAGCCGGAGGCGAAGGCGGATGAGCGTCAAGGCGGCGACGGACAAGAACTTCCGGCGCGCGGTGGTGAAGCCGGCGAAGCGGAAGCGCGGCCGCGTGTGGCTGTCATGGCGCACGGCGCGCGTGGTGCTTGCCGCGGGCTTGGTGCTCTACGCGGGCCACCGCGGGGCCCGCCTCGTCGCGACGGCCGGCGTGCTGCAGGTGCGGCACATCGCCGTGCGCGGCAACGTGCGGCTCTCCGCGGGGGAGGTCGCCGCGCTCATCGACGGGTTGCGCGGATCGAACATCCTCGCGGCGGATCTCAAAGGCTACCGCCGGCGGCTGCTCGAGTCTCCCTGGGTCGCCGACGTCGCCCTGCGCCGCGTGCTGCCGTCGACCATCGAAGTGTTCGTCTCGGAGCGCCGTCCCGTCGGCCTGTCCCGGATGGGCGACCAGTTGTACCTCGTCGATCGCACGGGAACCGTCATCGGCGAATTCGGGCCGCAATACGCGGAATTCGATCTGCCGATCATCGACGGCCTGATGCGCGCGCCGTCAAAGGGGCCCGCGCTCGACGGGCAACGCGCGGAGCTCGCCGCGCGCCTGCTCGAAGCGGTCGCGGCGCGCAAGGACCTGGCCGCGCGCGTGTCTCAGATCGATGTCAGCGACGCGCACGACGCGGTGGTACTGCTCGAGGGCGACCCGGCGCTGCTGCACGTCGGCGAGGATCGGTTTCTCGAACGCCTGCAGTCGTACGTGGACCTGGCGCCTGCACTCCGCGAGCGCGTCGCGGACATCGACTACGTGGATCTGAGGTTCGACCGGCACCTCTATGTGCGGCCGGGCGAGGGCGGCGGACGGACCGCCGGTCCGGCCGGGCGATCACCAGCGGCAAAAAGGTTCTAAGGGGGGCGAGTGGCGCGCAAGGAACGATACCTCGTGGGATTGGACGTCGGCACGTCGAAGATCTCCGCCATCGTCGGCGAGATGACCGACGACGGCGGCCTCGACATCATCGGGATCGGCCTCGCCGACTCGCGCGGGATCCGCCGGGGCGTCGTCGTCAACCTGGAGGCGGCGGTCGAATCCATCAAGAAGGCGATCGACGAAGCGGAGCTGACGGCGGGCGTCGAAATCGACTCGGTGCACCTCGGCCTGTCGGGCGCCCACGTGAAGGCGTTCAACAGCCGTGGCGTCGTCGCCGTCGCGGGGAAGAACCGCGAGATCACCCGCGAGGACGTCCGCCGCGCGATCGACGCCGCCAAAGCGGTGGCGCTGCCCAGCGGGCGCGAGATTCTGCACGTCCTGCCGCAGGACTTCGTGGTCGACGAGCAGGACGGCATTGGCGCGCCGGTCGGGATGACGGGGACACGGCTCGAGGTCAACGTCCATGTCGTGACCGGCAGCGCCTCGTCGACGCAGAACATCGTGGCGTGCGTCAACCGCGCCGGCGTGGCCGTGATCGAGACCGTGCTCGAGCAGCTCGCCGCGAGCGAGGCGGTGCTGACCCCCGACGAGAAGGAGCTCGGCGTCGCCCTGGTGGACATCGGCGGCGGCACGACGGACTTCGCCATCTTCGAGCGGGGAAGCCTGTGGCACACCGGGGTCGTCGCGGTCGGCGGCGACCACTTCACCAACGACATCGCCGTGGGTCTGCGCACGCCGATACCCGACGCGGAGAAGATCAAGCGCCGCTGCGGCTGCGCGCTGTCGGCGATGGTGGACGAAGACGAAACGATGGAAGTCGCGAGCGTCGGCGGCCGCAAGCCGCGCCTGATGGCCCGCAGGATCCTCTCCGAGATCCTGCAGCCGCGCGCCGAGGAGATCTTCCACCTGTTGTGGGACGAAATCAGGCGCGCCGGCTTCGAGAAGTCGCTGAATTCCGGGATCGTCCTGACCGGCGGCGGCTCGATGCTGGAAGGCATGGCGGAAATCGCCGAGCAGATCTTCGACCTGCCGATCCGCAGGGGCACACCCGCGGGGGTCGGCGGGCTGGCCGATCACGTGAACAGCCCCGCGTACGCCACGGCCGTCGGGCTCGTGATGTACGCGCACCGCAATCTCGCGGCGGAGGTTGCGCATCCGGTCGGCGCGGGCGCGTTCGGCCGGGTCGCGGGCCGCCTGAAGACGCTCTTCAAGGAATTCTTCTAGTTCGGATCGGACACGACGGATGAGCATGCACACGAACGCCAGGAGGGCGACCGATGGGTGACGAACGACACACAATCACGTCCGGCAGTGCGGCCCCCCTGCGACTGAAGCTGGACGAAGAGGGCAGGACCGGCGCGCGCATCAAGGTGATCGGCGTCGGCGGCGGCGGGAGCAACGCGGTCAACCGCATGGTGGCCGCCGGCCTCGACGGCGTCGAGTTCATCATCGCGAACACCGATCTCCAGGCGCTGCGCCTGAACGCGGCGCCGAACAAGCTCCAGATCGGCGCAAAGCTGACGAAGGGGCTCGGGGCGGGAGCCGATCCGAACGTGGGGCGGCAGGCGGCGCTCGAAGACACCGAGAAGCTCATCGAAGCGCTCGACGGCGCCGACATGGTGTTCGTCACCACCGGCCTCGGCGGAGGCACCGGAACGGGCGCCGCGCCGGTCATCGCAAGCCTCGCGAGTGAGCTTGGCGCGCTGACGATCGCCGTCGTGACGAAGCCGTTCAAGTTCGAGGGGCGCAAGCGCCAGGTGCAGGCCGAGCGCGGCCTCGAAGAGCTCCGCGACTGCGTCGACACGGTGATCACGATTCCCAACGAACGGTTGCTCTCCACGATCGCGCGGACCACGTCGTTGACCGACGCGTTCACCAGCGCGGACGACGTGCTGCGCCAGGCGATCCAGGGGATCTCCGATCTGATCCTGGTGCCCGGCCTGATCAACCTCGACTTCGCCGACGTCAAGACGATCATGGCGGGCATGGGACTGGCGATCATGGGAACCGGTCAGGCCGAAGGAGAAGGGCGGGCGATCACCGCGGCCAACGCGGCCATCTCGAGCCCGCTCCTCGAGGATGCGTCGGTCAAGGGGGCGCGCGGCGTGATCATCAACGTGACCGGCGGACCGGACCTCGCGCTCCTCGAGGTCAGCGAGGCCTCGGCCATCATCCAGGAGGCCGCGCACGAGGACGCCAACATCATCTTCGGCGCGGTCGTCGATTCGAAGATGGCCGGCAAGGTGAAAATCACGGTGATCGCGACCGGCTTCGACCGGACCGCCGCCGCGAAGACGGTCAACGCCTCCGCGATCGACACACCGGTGGACCTGCAGTCGTACGCGGCATGGAAGCAGGATGAGAAGGTCGCGGTCGGCGCGGGGTCGCGGATGCCGTTCGCCCGCCGGGCGCTGCTCGACATGCCGATCGCGCCGCCGAGGATCGAGCCGGCTGAGCCGGAGGTCCTGATCCCAGGCGCCGAGTTCGAGCCTGCCTCACCACTCGACGTGCCGGCATTCCTCCGGCGGGCCGACTGATTCCGCCCCCGCGCGCAGGCGTGCGCGCCGGGGGCCCCGATCTTCCGTCCGCTCGCGCGCGCGCGAGGCGGCCCGATCCGCGTGGTAAACTAGGTAAATCCACGGCACGCGGGAACGGCGGCGCCTCAGCCGCACCCCCCGCACCAGTCCGGGAGCTCCGGTAATCCGCAGCGGTCCGTGCCGCTCGCCCGCGTCGTTCCGTTCCGGCATATCTATCAATGAAGCAGTGGGAAGCTCGCGAACGTGCGCGCGACGTGCTTGCGCGCGAGGTCGGCTTCGTGCAGAAGCCGCACGGCGGGCGTCTGCGCGTGGCGCTCCTCTTTCCAAACACCTACTACGTCGGGATGTCGAGCCTCGGCTACCAGACCGTGTACCGGCTCTTCAACGATCTGGACGACGTGGTCTGCGAGCGCGCGTTCCTGCCGCCGAAGCAGGAGCTCAACGCCCAGCTCGAGGCGGGATCGCCGATCCTCACGCTCGAGTCGCAGACGCCGGTCGGCGATTTCGACGTGATCGCCTTCTCCGTTTCGTTCGAGTGGGACTACACCAACATCGTTACGATGCTGCGGCTCGCGGGCGTGCCGCTGCGCGCCGAAGCGCGGACCGCCCGCCATCCGCTGGTGGTGATTGGCGGCGCCGTGACTTTCGTGAACCCCGAGCCGCTGGCCCTCTTCGCCGACGTGATCGCGGCGGGGGAGGGGGAAGTGCTGATCCCGGCGCTGATGGGGTGCATGCGTGAGTCCACGGGCCGCGCGGAGCTGCTGCGGCGACTCGCGGCCGAACGCGGGTTCTACATCCCGTCGTTCTACGACGTGCGGTACGCGGAGGATGGGACGATCGCCGCGTACGAGCCGAAGCCAGGGACCGGCGCGCCGCCGGTCGTGAAAAAGGCGGCAGTGAAGACCACGGAACGCCTCGATCCACCGGCCACCAGCGTGTTCACTCCAGATACGGAGTTCGGATCGCGGTTCCTGATCGAAGTCGTGCGCGGCTGCGCAAACCTCTGCCGCTTCTGCTGGGCCGGGTACAACTACCTGCCCGTCCGGGCCTTTTCGGCGGATCGCATCCTCGAGCTCGCGGCCGCCGCGCGGCGCGTGTCCAGCAAGGCCGGCCTCGTCTCGATCGCGCTCTGCGACCATCCGGAGATCGAGCGCATCCTGCAGGGGCTCCTCGATCTCGGGTATTCGATCAGCCCCGCGTCGCTGCGGCTGGACGATCTGACCGAGCCCATCGTCACATTGCTGCGCCGGAGCGGCGAGCGCTCGATCACCATCGCGCCCGAAACCGGATCGGACCGCTTGCGGCGGGTCATCAACAAGACCGTCACGAACGAAGAGATCCTCGCGGCCACCGATCTGATCTTCCGGAGCGGCATCGAGAACCTGAAGTTGTACTACATGATCGGCCTCCCGACCGAGCAGGACGACGACCTGGTGGCCATCCGCGACCTGACGGTGCAGATGCGGGACGTGATGATGCGCCACGGGCGCGGCCGCGGGCACCTGGGACGAATCGTCGGGAGCGTGAACCCGCTGATTCCAAAACCTGGCACCGCGTATCAGTGGCTGCCCATGGAGAACCCGGCCGTCACCGATGCCAAGTCGAAACGGCTCCGGCACCTGCTGGCCGGGCTGGACAACGTGTACTTCAGCATCAAGTCTGAACGGCATTCGTACTACCAGGCGCTGCTGTCGCTGGGCGACCGGCGCGTGGCCCCCGCAATCGAGGCCGCCGCGCGCAACGGCGGCCAGTGGCGCGCCGCCGTCGCCGAGACGGGCGTCGACGCCGACTTCTACATCTTCCGAGACCGCTCCGCCGACGCAATCCTCCCGTGGGACATCATCGACGGCGGCATGAAGGCGTCCTTCTTCCGCGCGGAGTTCGACAAGGGGCAGCGCGCCGAATGGACCGTGCCGCCCAAGCGGCAGAAGGACAACGCGAAGTTCCTCCCCGTGCTGCCGTAGGCCCGGCCCCGAGGCGCGGCGGCCTACGAGGCGACCGCGGCTTCCGCTTCGAACTGCCCGTAGGCCTGCAGCACGAGATCGCGGATGCGGTCCTGCCCGGCCGCGTCGCTCATCGGGCGCAGCAGCGCGAAGCTGCGGCGCTCGCCATTCACGGAGTACTGGCGCGCGGGGAACGTGACGTTGCGACCGTTGCCCGACCTCCGCTCCCAGATCCCGAATCCAATCAGCTTCAGTCCCTCGAGCGGCCCGCTCGTGAAGTGCAGTTCCGCGTCGGCGAGTTTTCCCGGCGGGTTTCCTTTTTCGTTCGGCACAATCTTGATCGTCATCGCATTCTCCTTGGGCCGGCGGTTGATCGGCGGAGGGGCAAGGGGAATGCCGAAGGACACGGACGGCGGCGTGCGCGCGGAAGATCCAGAAGCGGCAGGACTTGAGCGCCGCACGTGACAGACAGGCGAGACGCGGCGCCGCGATACGCGCCGAAAGCGCCAACTGCGGTTGCCGCTTCAGCCGAGCAGCAGCACCTGCGCCATGGCAAGCGCGTCGGAATGGGTGATCGTCAGGAGCGACCGCTGCACGTTCATCTCGCCGGCCCGCCGCGCCGCGGCGCCGTGCAACCGGAGCTGCGGCGGACCGCCTGGAGCCCGGACCACCTCGACGTCCTTCCAGAGCACGCCGCGGGAATGCCCGGTGCCGAGCGCCTTCATTCCTGCTTCCTTCGCGGCGAAACGCCCCGCCAGGTGGGGAACCGGATTCCGGTGCCGCATACAATAGGCGATCTCGCCGTCGGTGAAGATGCGCCGCAGGAAGCGCTCCCCGTAACGGTCGAACACGTCCGCGACCCGCGGAATGTCAGTCGTATCGAAACCGAGGCCGATGACATCCATGACCTATCCCCAGCCTAGCGGCGGTTTCGAGTGGACGCAAGCGCCCTGGGGCCGGGTGCTCCGGTGCGGTCCGCTGATGACCGCCGCGGACCACTTCTTCACGGCGCGCGAACTGACGCTCGGGGAGGACGTCGCCGGATGGCACCGGGTGGCGGCGCTGGCGGGCGTGACGGAAGAGAACCTGCTGCTCGTGAAGCAGGTCCATGGCGCCGCCGTGGCGGTTGCGAGTGCGGATCGGCCGCGGACCTGGACGCGGCCGGAGGCCGATGTCATCGCCACCGACGATCCGCGGGCGGCTGTGGGCGTCCGCACAGCGGATTGCGTCCCGATCCTCCTTGCCGAGGAAACAGGGCGCGTCGTCGCGGCGATTCACGCCGGGTGGCGGGGCCTGGCGGCACGCGCGCCGATTGCGGGAGTCGCCGCGCTCGGCCAACGCCATGGCGTCCGCCCCGAGCGGCTCATCGCCGCGATTGGTCCCGCGATCGGTCCCTGCTGCTACGAAGTCGGCGCGGCCACGCGTGATGCATTCGCCCTGGCGGGACACCATTCGAGCATGCTCGAGCGCTGGTTCGAGCCGCGTCCGAACGGCAAGTTCCATCTCGACACGTGGCGCGCCACGCGCGATCAGTTGGAAGGCGCGGGCATCCCGTCGTCGCGTGTGCACGCCGTCGGCCTGTGCACGCGCACGCACGCCGACACGTTCCACTCGTTCCGCGCCGACGGCCCGGCGGTGGGCCGCATGCTCGCCGTGATCCGGCCGCACGCCGAGCCCCGAACGCCCAGCGCCGAACGCCTGGGGTAGGCTCACTTTGGTACGGTCAGCTGGATTGGCGTGAGGCGCGGGTTCGCATAGTCCGCCCGACCTTGGAATGATCGGGTCCTGTAGGAGTTGCTTCCCGTCTGCTCCTTGATGTCGTAGAGATCGACCATCTCCTTCGGCAGCCACAGATCGAGCGCTGAATCGCGACCGTAAACAACCTCGATACGCGCGCTTTCCGTGTCGGATTGCAGCGAGAGCTCGGTCCGGTGAATCCGTCCGGTACCGGCCTCGAGCCACAGTCGCCCGGACGCCGCTGCTTTCCCTGGTGTGGGGACGATGTACGACGCGTCCGGTGTCTTTGTCTCCTGGAACCGGAGGCCGATCACGTCAACTCCGTCCATCTTCTTGCGGCCGTCGATCTTGTACGTGAGCCGCGTCTGGTTCGTGGGGTCCGCGACCTGCACGGCAAGCGTCGGGTCGTTGGACCTGACGACGAGGGTGTCCATCAGGTAGCGGGCCGTCTCGCCCGCGTACGCCTGTGCCTGTTCCCAGCCGGCCGCGGTCGGTCTCACGAGCAGCGTCGTAATGCGCGGCTGCCGCACGCGCAGGGCGTTGCTGTCGATTGAATACGCGTCCCGGAGCGCGATGATCTTGCCCGTCAAATTGAGCAGAACGAGATCCGAGTTCAGGCGTTGCGTGGTGCTCATTCGCCCGCCCGTGACGTCGATCAGCGTGTACTCCTCCTGAAGGGTGACGCCCGACACCTTCGGCGCATAGGTCGCGAGGTACTCGCCGGCGGCACGGACCACGTCGGCGACCGGCGGGTCCTTCTGCGCGGCGGCCGGCGCGACAATCGACAGAGCTCCGGCAAGAACGGTGGCAACCGTTGGGCGAGTCGTCATCAGGACACCTCTCCGGAATAAGTGCGCAGGGCTGGCAGGGAGAGGATAGCCTAACCAACTCCCAACTCCCAAACTCCCAACGTCACTGGTTACCGGGTTGAGGTTCATGTCCCTCTGCGATCTCGATGGAACCGAACAGGAGGAAGGAAGAAGGGGAGTCGTGCACGCAGACCGCGCAGCGGAAGCCGGTCTGGGCCGCGGGCGCGCGGATGCCGAGGGCAACGCGCTCACCAAATGCCTTGGGAGTCAGTCGGTAGCGCGAGGGACCCCGCTTCGGACTGCGGCTTCGGCTTCGTCCATGCCGAGGTTGGAGAGACGGTCGGCCTCCTTGTTGAACTCCCGCCGGACGTGCTCGAACACCACGCGATCGAGCTGCATGACGAGGAGCCGCGCGCGCGCGCACAGCGCCTGGAGGCCGGGGTTCTTGACCTTGTACTCCCCGCGCATCTGCTTGACGAGCAGCTCGGAGTCGGCGCGGATGTGCACGTCGCGCTCGCCTCGATCGATCGCCCACTGGAGCGCGGCGAGCAGGCCGTTGTACTCGGCGACGTTGTTGGTGGCGATGCCGATCCCGCCGTGCAGCTCGTCGAGCAGCGTGCCATCCGCCGCCTCGATGCGAACGCCGTAGCCGGCCGGCCCAGGGTTGCCGCGGGCGCCGCCGTCAATGTACGCGACGATCATGATTAAGGGTGCTGAGGGGTGCTGAAAGGTGCTGAAAGGTGCTGAAAGGTGCTGAGGGGTGCTCAGGTGCTGAGGGGTGCTCAGGTGCTGAGGGGTGCTCAGGTGCTGAGGGGTGCTCAGCCGCACCATTCAGCACCTCTCAGCACCCTTCAGCACCCTTCAGCACCTTGAAGTACAGAATGCGGGTGCATGAGTCGCACTGGTTGATAGCGTCGTTGCGCCGGACCTCGTTGAACACCTGCGGCCGGAGCCGCACGTGGCAGACGGTGCAGAGGCCGTCGCGCGCCTCGGCGACGGCCAGACCCTTGCGCCCGTGGGCCACCCGCTCGAAGATTGCCAGCGCCTCCGGCGAGACCCGGGCGACGGTTTCGGATCGGGCAAGGGCCGCCTGCTGGAGGTCGCGGTCGATGGCGACGCGCTCGGCGTCGAGCGCCTGCTCCTCCCGCGCGATCTCCGCCTGCTCCGCCTTGAGCGCGGTCTCGGCCGATTTCAGCTCGGCGGCGAGCGATTCGGCGGCTTCCATGTGATCGAGCAGCCGGTCCTCGTGGGAACGAATGTCCTGTTCCGCCCCCGCCGTCTCCTTCTGCATGGCCTGGTATTCCTTGTTCGTCTTGACCTCCATCAACTGGCCCTTGAACTTGGAGAGGCGCGCCTGGAGCATGGCGAGCTCCTTCTCGAGCTCGCGGCGCTCGGCCTGGGCGGCCGCGATCCGCTCCTTGACGCCGGCCACGGCTGCCGCGCGTTCCGCGGCGCGCGCTTTCAGCGCCTCTTCGGCGGCCGGGAGCTCCGCGAGACGCCGCCGCGCGCGGTCCGCCGAGGAGTCCACCTCTTGAAGCTGGATTAGCTGTTGAAGATCAGGATGCATCGAAGAGTGACATCTATCTTACACGCGGTCGCCTTCGTCCGCCTTCGCGCTGCGCGCTTCGGCGGGACAAGTCCGCCTTCGCGTGTCGCCTTCGCGGATACGGTGCTTGGCTTGCCGGCCGTAGCTCGCCCGCCTTCGCGCTGCGCGCTTCGGCGCGCAGCCTCCGCCTGACACGCGAGCGGAGGCTGGTGGGCCCACCAGGACTCGAACCTGGAACAAGCCGGTTATGAGCCGGCGGCTCTAACCAATTGAGCTATGGGCCCGCACGGAAGTGTATACGAAAGGATAACGCCAAACTCCAAAGGCCAGACTCCAAACGGCAGGACTTTGAAGTTTGAAGTTTGGAGTTTGAAGTTTGGCGTGGCCCCCTAAGTACGCCCTTCGAGGAACGCGCGCAGCTTGCGGCTGCGCGACGGGTGGCGCAGCTTCCTGAGCGCCTTCGCCTCGATCTGCCGGATGCGCTCGCGCGTGACCGCGAAGCTCTGGCCGACTTCCTCGAGCGTGTGCTCGCTCCCGTCCCCCACGCCGAACCGCATCTTGATGACCTTCTCCTCGCGCGGCGTGAGCGTCTTCAGGACCGAATCGGTCTGCTCCTTGAGATTCAGGTTGATCACCGCGTCGGACGGGGAGACCACCTGGCGATCCTCGATGAAGTCGCCAAGATGCGAATCCTCCTCCTCGCCGATCGGGGTCTCGAGCGAGATCGGCTCCTGGGCGATCTTCAGCACCTTGCGGACCTTCGAGACCGGGATGTCCATCCGCTTGGCGATCTCCTCGGAGGTCGGCTCGCGCCCGAGCTCCTGCACGAGCGCGCGCGACGTGCGAATCAGCTTGTTGATCGTCTCGATCATGTGGACCGGGATGCGGATTGTCCGCGCCTGGTCGGCGATCGCGCGGGTGATCGCCTGGCGGATCCACCACGTCGCGTAGGTCGAGAACTTGTAGCCGCGGCGGTACTCGAACTTGTCGACCGCCTTCATGAGGCCGATGTTGCCTTCCTGGATGAGATCGAGGAACTGCAATCCGCGGTTGGTGTACTTCTTCGCGATGGACACGACCAGACGGAGGTTGGCCTCGACCAGCTCCTTCTTGGCCTGCTCGGCCTGGATCTCGCCGCGCGCGATCGTCTCGAGCGTCCGCATCAGCTGGTCCGGCGTCTCCTCGAGCTCGTCGGCCATCGCCTTCACCTGCACCTTCAGCTCCTTCTGGTGCTTGAGCAGGTTCCTGCGGTCCTCTTCCTTCAGGCGGCTCTTCTTGTTCTTCGGATTCAGCTGCCGCTCGGCGTGGTCGATCTCGCGCTTGACGCGCATGACCGCTTCGACCGAGTCCTTGATCTGGTCGATCATGCGGCGCTTGATGTTCTCGGTGAACTCGATCTTGCGAATCAGCTTCGACAGCTCGACCCGCGCGCGGAGCGACTCTCCCCGGACGCGGCGGTACCTCCGCTTGTCGCGGGTCGTGGCCCCCTTGGGAGTCTTCTCGAGCTTCTCCCTGCACTTCTCGACCGCCTGCCAGGCCTTCCGCACCGCCTCGATCTGCCGGAGGACCTGCCGCTTGCGCTCGTCGATCTTGTCGTCGGTCAGCTCCTCGTCGACAAACGTCACGAGCTCCCGGATGCTCCGCTCGTCCGCCTTGAGGTGATCGCCCATCTCGATGATGGCGCGGGTGATGGTCGGCGTGCGCGAGATCGACTTGATGACGGCGAGCTTGCCGCGCTCGATGCGCTTGGCGATCTCCACCTCTCCCTCGCGCGTCAGCAGCGGGACGGTGCCCATCTCGCGGAGGTACATCCGCACGGGGTCGTTGGTCTTGTCGAGCGCGCCCGGGGTGAGATCCAGCTCGATCTCCTCGGCCCCTTCGCCGGTCCGGTCGAGCAGCTTGTCCTCGCGGTACGTTTTCTCGGAATCGACGACCTCGATGCCGGCGCTGCCGAACGTGCTGAACAGGTCGTCGAGCTCGTCCGAGGACGTGATGTCGGCGGGCAGCAGCTCGTTGACCTCGTCGTACAGCAGGTACCCTTTTTCCTTGCCGATCGAGATGAGCTGCCTCACCTCGTCGTATTTTTCTTCGATCGACAACGGCATGTCCTCCTGGAACTGCGGCGGCTTACCCGGCGACCCTCGAGGGCGGGGGTGGCTCCTTCATTCGGTCTATCTGCTGCGACAAATCGTTCATTCTACCAAGGAGTGCGTTCATCTGCACGTCGTTCCGCGCGGATCCGGCCGCCTGCAGCCGATCGATCTCGCGCTGGACCTCGGCGCGCTCGCGATCCAGCCGCAGCCGTTTCAGGACCCCCACGCAATCGGCCGCGGCGGCCGGCGGGCTGGCTTGACGGCAAATCTCCTGCACGAGCCCGGCTTCACCCTTAGTTAGACGCTCGAGGAGCGTCTCCGGTAAGACGGCGGCAGGAGATCCTTGCAGGGATCGGGCCTGTCGCAGGATGGCTCCGGCGGCCAGCCCCTCCAGATCCTCCTCGTTCACATCCGCCATCGCCGCCATTCCGGCCGCCGGATCGCGCATCACGGCCCAAATCAGGCCCCGTTCGGCCGGTTTGACATGGCCGAGCGACGGCACCTGGCGGTCCTCCAGGACGGTCTGCCGCTCGACCGCCGCCTTCCGGATTTCAGCCCGCACCACCTCTTCCGTAATCCTCGCCTTGTGGGCCAGCCGGTCGGCGAACTGGTCGCGCGCGGCGGCGTCCGGGATTCGTGCCGCCACCGCCAGCATCGCGTTCAGGAAGGCGCGGCGGCTCTCATCCCGGGAAAAATCATGTTCGGCCGCGGTCCGATCGAGCAGGTATTCCAGATACTGCCGCGAATTGCGCAGTTCTTCCTGATACGCCGCCCCGCCGGCCTTCCGGATGAAATTATCGGGATCATCACCGGGCGGCAGCATGGCCACGTTCACCTGAAATCCCTCGGCGACGAGCAGTTCCGACGATCGGGCGGCTGCCCCTTGCCCGGCCGCGTCGGGATCGAAGCTGAGGACGACCTTGGCGGCAAAACGTTTCAGCAGCTTTGCCTGCATCGGCGTCAGCGCCGTCCCGGACGAGGCGACCACGTTCGTGATCCCCGCCTGGTACGCCTGCGCGAAATCGAAATAGCCCTCCACCATGACGGCATGCTTGGCGCGCGAGATCGACGACTTGCTCAGGTGGAGGCCGTACAGCGTCCGTCCCTTGACGTAGATCGGCGTTTCCGGCGAGTTGAGGTACTTCGGCTGCTGGCCCGCCTCCATGGCGCGTCCGCCGAATGCCACCACCGCGCCGTTGTCCCGGTGAATCGGGATCATGAGCCGGTTGCGGAACCGATCGACCGTCGAGCTGCCTTCTCGCGCGACCACGAGGCCGCTCTGGAGCAGGATCGGGACCGGGAACCCTTCCTTCACGAGCCGTGTCTTGAGCCCCTCGCGCGCGGCCGGCGCGTACCCGATCCCGAGGAGCTCGACCGTGGCGGCCGTGAGACCGCGCTCCTGGACCAGCCGCCGCGCCGCCGCGCCGGCGGGGGTCGCCAGCTGCTCGCGGAACCAGGCGAGCGCCACTTCGTGCGCCTTCAGCAGCGTCTCGCGCGTGCGCTGGCTCTCGGCGTCCGCCTTCGAATCTTCCGGCTCCGGCACGGTGAGGCCGACGCGCGCCGCGAGCTGCCTGACCGCTTCGGGGAACGTGACCTTGTCGTACAGCTCCACGAACTTGATGACGTCGCCGCCGACCCCGCAGCCGAAGCAATGGAAGAAGCCCTTGTCGCCGTTGACGTGAAACGACGGCGTCTTCTCGCCGTGAAACGGACAGAGCCCCTTCCACGTGACGCCGCTCTTCTTCAGCGGCACGCGCTCCTGCACGACCTGCACGATATCGGCCCTGGACTTCAGGTCATCGACAAAGGACGCGGGGAACAAGGGCATCGTTATTGCCGATTGGCGATTGCCGACTGGCGATTGACGGATTGGCGATTGGCGATTGGCGATCGACGGATTGACGGATTGCCGATTGGCGGGCTGACGTGCGCATCGAAGCCGGCATCGCCCTTCGAAGTGGTTCCCCACTCGTCAATCGACAATGCGTCGATCGGCAATCCCGCAATCGACAATCCGGCAATCGGCAATCGCCAATCGGCAGTCTGCAATCGCTCTATTCCTTCAACTCCACCACCGTCACCCCACCTCCGCCCTGTTCCTGCGGAGCCGGCGCGAAGTGCGCGACGAGCGGGTGCGTCTGCAGGTAGGTGGCGATGGCACGGCGGAGCTGGCCGGTTCCGTAGCCGTGAATCAGGCGCACCGAGCGCACCTCGGAGAGCAGCGCCTCGTCGAGGAACTTCTCGGTGCGCGCGAGGGCGTCCTCGGTGTTGCAGCCGATGACGTTCAGTTCCGTCGAGGATCCTTCTCGCGGCTGCAGGGCGATGTTGACGCGGCCGTGCGCGGGCTGCGGCGCGGCGGTCGCGGGCGCGAGGACGCGCAGCTCGCCGACCTTCGCGCGCAGACGCTTGCCGCGGACGTCCACCTCGGCTTCGCGATCGTGGATCGCCTGCACGATGCCTTCGAGGCCGAAGGCGCCCACCAGCACGCGATCGCCGACGGCGGGCGCGGCGCTCGTCGTCTCGGGCGCCGCCGCCGGCTCGGCGGCCTCGGGTGCGCGGAGGCGCCCGCCGATCGCATCGATGGCCGCGCGCGCGTCGGCGCGCGCGGCGCCGGTCTCTCCCGTCGGGATCAGCCGCGCCGCCCGGCGCTCGGCGTCGGCCGCCATCGAGCCGGTCCGTGCCTTCAGCGATTCCACCACGGCGTCGATTTCCTTGCGCGCCTCGCGCAGCCGCTCCTCGATCCGCTCGTCGAGCCGCCGGCGGAACGTCTCTTCGCGGTTGCGCAGTTCCTGCTCCCGCGAGTGCAGCTTCGCCGAGGATTCGGCCAGCGTCTCGCGCTCGCGCGCCGCGAGCCGGCGCTCGTGCTCGAGCGACTGCATGTCGCGCTCGACCTTCGACAGGTGCTCGGCGAGCTGTGACTCGCGCGCGGTGCGCACGGCGCGCGCCCGATCGATCACCGACGCGGGCATCCCCAGTCGCGCCGCGATCTCGAGCGCAAGCGAGCTGCCGGGGGATCCGTAGTTGAGGCGGTAGGTCGGCGCGAAGGTGTCCGGATCGAAACCGAATCCCGCCGCCATCACCCCGTCTGTCGTGGAGGCGTACGACTTCAGTGAATCGTAATGCGTCGTCGCCATCACCATGGCGCCACGCTCGCGGAAGTGATCGATCATCGCCATCGCGAGCGCGCCCCCCTCCAGCGGATCGGTGCCCGCGCCCGCTTCGTCGAGCAGGACGAGCGCCGGCAGCGCCAGCTCGCGATCCATGGCCACCACGTTGGCGATGTGGCCCGAGAACGTGCTGAGACTCGCCGAGATCGACTGCTCGTCCCCGATGTCCGCGAACGCGCTCCGGAACACCGGCACCTGCGAGCCGCCGGCCGCCGGTATGAGCAGCCCCGCCTGCGCCATCAGCGACAGCAGGCCGGCCGTCTTGAGCGCCACGGTCTTGCCGCCGGTGTTCGGGCCGGTGACGACCAGGACGCGGACTGGCGGAATCAGGAGGATGTCGACGGGGACAGGTTCGTTGCCCGTTGCCCGTGGCTCGTGGCTCGCCTTGCCCGCCGTAGCGGCCAGCGTCTCCGTCGGCCGCGAAGGCGGGTCGTCGAGGCCGAGATGACGGCGCACCGCGGGAATCAAGAGCGGGTGCCGCGCGGCGCGAAGCTCGAGCCGTCCGTCCTCGGCGAGGGCTGGCGGGATGCCGTCCACGGTCATCGAGAAGTGCGCGCGCGCCTGCAGCACGTCCAGGTCGGTTGCCGCGTCCACCGTGCGCTGCAGATCGCCGGCGCGGCGGCGCAGCGCGTCGGTGAGCACGAGCAGGATGCGCCGGACTTCCTCCGCCTCCTGCTGCTCGAGCGCGACGATGTCGTTGTTGATCTCGACGGTGCTGAGCGGCTCGAGAAAGAGGCTCGCGCCGCTCCCCGAGCTGCCGTGCACGATTCCCGGGATCGCGGTGCGATGTTCCGACCGCACGACGAGCACGTACCGGCCGTTCCGGTCCGTCACGATCTGCTGCTGCAGGTACCGCGACGTGTCCTTGCCCCGCAAGTACGACTCAAGCGTTCCGCGCAGCCGCGCCCGCTGCTTGCGAAGACGCTCGCGAATGCTCCGCAGTTCAGGGCTCGCCTCGTCCACCACCTCGCCGGCGGGGTCGATCTTCCGGCGCAGATCGGCGATTTCCGCCTCGAACGACGAGGCCGAGTCCGCAATGGCGCGCAGGATCGGGCACCCGCCCCGCGCGCGTCTGATGGCGGCGGACGTCGCGTCGACCGAGGCGAGAAAGGTCGCGAGCGCCAGAAGGTGCAGGGGCTCGAGGGCGCGCCCCTCGACCGCGAGCAGCTCGAGGATCGCGTCCAGATCGGCGGGAGCCTGCAGGGCGATCAGGCCGTCGGCAAGAAAGCGGACGGTCTCCGACGTCGCCGCGAGCGCCGAGGCGACCGCGCGCGCCTCGGTGTGGGGCTGCATCCGCGCAAGCCGCGCCGCGCCCGGCGGGGTCTGCGCAAAGCGCGACACCGCCTCAACGATCCGATCGAATTCGAGAGCCCTCAGGGCACCTGGATGCATTGAGTCTGGAGAGGGGAGAGCGGCCGCAGGGACAACCATCAACTATAGCCCAGACAGCGCTCCGGCGGACGGAGGAAAGCCGCGTCGGACGCCGACGTGCCGGATGCCCCCGCCAACCTACGGTAAGTGATTGATGGAGCTGGCGATAGCCGCTGCGCCGAACCCATTGTCGATGTTCACGACCGAGACATTGCTGGCGCAACTGTTCAACATTCCGAGCAGCGCCGTCAGCCCGCCGAAACTGGCCCCATACCCGACGCTCGTCGGCACGGCGATGACCGGTACGTCCACCAGTCCGCCGACGACGCTTGGAAGCGCGCCCTCCATGCCGGCCGCGACGATCACCACGCGGGCGGAGGCGAGGCGGACGTGCTCCGCAAGAAGCCGGTGAAGCCCCGCGACGCCGACGTCGTAGAGGCAGTCGACCGCGTTTCCCATGATGTCGGCCGAGACACCCGCTTCTTCCGCGACGGGCAGATCCGCGGTGCCGGCCGCGATGATGAGGACGGTCCCTTTCCCCTGGACCATGTCGGAGGTGCGGCGCGTGATCGCCCGTGCGGTCTCGTGGAACGCTGCATCGGGAATCCGGCCTAAAACGGCGTCAAAAGCCTCACGGGTCGTCCGCGTGACCAGCAGATTGTGCCCGCTCGACACGATCCGTCCGGCGATGGCGGCTATCTGTTCCGGCGTCTTTCCCGGTCCGAAGACGACCTCGGGGAACCCCTGACGCACGCTGCGGTGGTGATCCACGCGGGCGAAACCAAGGTCTTCGAACGGCGCCTGGCGCAAAACTTGTAGGAGCCGCGCTTCGGCGGCCTCGGGAGTAAGGCCCCCGGCCCGGACTTCGTCGATGAGTGCGCGGAGCTCAGACCGGGTCATGACGCCAAGTGATTGGCTCTCGTTGACTTCGAGCTCAGCGGGGCTATAACATGACCGATTGTTCCGCGTAACGGATTCATCCCTTTATGACGCCGCTTGAGACGCTCATTCTCGTTTGTTACTTCTTCGTGCTCAGCATTCTGGCCATTTACGGCTGGCATCGCTACTACCTTGTGTATCTTTACATGAAACACAGGGACAAGGCGCCGCAGCCGCCGCCCGATCTCGACGTCCTTCCGCCCGTCACCGTCCAGCTTCCCATCTTCAACGAGATGTACGTCGCCGATCGTCTGATCGACGCCGTCTGCGAGATGGACTATCCGCGCGAGCTGCTCGAGATCCAGGTGCTCGACGACTCCACGGACGAGACGACGGAGATTGCCGAGCTGGCCGTGCGGCGCCACGCCATGCGCGGGTTCAACATCCATTACCTCCACCGCGTCGATCGCACCGGGTACAAAGCGGGGGCGCTCGACGCGGGATTGAAGCAGGCGAGCGGGGAATTCATCGCGATCTTCGACGCCGACTTCATTCCGCCGGCGGATTTCCTGAAGCGCACGCTGCCGCACTTCGGCACCGACGCGAAGGTCGGGATGGTGCAGGCTCGATGGGGGCACATCAACCAGGACTATTCGCTGCTCACGAAGATCCAGGCGATCCTGCTCGACGCGCATTTCGTGCTCGAGCACGGCGGGCGCAACCGCGCGGGATGTTTCTTCAACTTCAACGGCACCGCGGGCGTGTGGCGCCGTGCGGCGATTGGATCGTCCGGCGGATGGCAGCACGACACGCTCACCGAGGACCTGGACCTCAGCTACCGGGCCCAGCTCGCGGGCTGGCGGTTCGTGTTCCTCTCGGATGTCGTCTCGCCGGCGGAAGTGCCGGTGGAGATGAACTCGTTCAAGTCGCAGCAGCACCGCTGGGCGAAGGGATCCATCCAGACCTGCATCAAGCTGCTGCCGCGGATTCTGCGGTCGAATCAACCGCTGACGGTCAAGGTGGAGGCGTTCTTCCACCTGACCGCGAACTTCAACTACCTGCTGATGTCGGTGCTGTCCATCCTCATGTTCCCGGCGATGTACGTCCGGTACAACATGGGGTGGTCCGAGATGCTCCTCATCGACGTGCCGCTCTTCCTCGCGGCGACCGCCTCGGTCGGCAACTTCTACGTCGTGTCGCAGCGCGAGCTGTATTCGGACTGGCGGCAGCGCATGAAGTACCTGCCGTTCCTGATGTCGATCGGTATCGGGCTGTGCGTGAACAACACCCGCGCGGTCCTCGAGGCGATGTTCGGGAAGGAGAGCGAATTCGCTCGCACCCCGAAGTACGGGATCGAAGCCGACGGGGACGAGTGGGCCGGCAAGAAGTACCACATGTCGGTGGGCGTGCAGCCGATGATCGAGCTGGCGCTCGGCCTGTACTTCACGTGGACCGTGTTCTACGCCCTGATGAACCAGATTTACGGGACGCTGCCGTTCCTGATGCTCTTCCAGGTCGGCTTCCTCTACACGGGGCTGCTCTCGATCCTCCAGCAGTTCACGGGCGAGAACGTCATGCTCAAGGCGCCCGAAGTGGCGAAGTAGATCAAGGTGCTAAGCGGTGCTCAAGGGTGCTGAGGGGTGCTCAGGGGTGCTCGCGCCCGAGCACCTTGGCACTTTTCAGCACCTTTCGGCACATTTCAGCACCCTTCAGCACCCCTGATATGATCCGCGCATGACGACCGAGGTGAAGCCCAAAGCCGGACTCGAAGATGTCGTCGCCGCCGCGTCGGCCATCTGTTACCTGGATGGCGAGCGCGGCGTTCTGGCGTACTTCGGCTACGACATCCACGACCTGGCGCGCGGGGCCTCGTTCGAGGAGGTGTGCCATCTCCTCTGGCACGGACGGCTGCCGAACCGCGCTGAGCTCGGCGACCTGCAGTCGCAGCTCGCGGCGGCGCGGCCGCTCGGCGAGCCGATCCTGCGGCTCATGAAGCAGCTGCCGGCGTCAGACGGCATGGACATGCTGCGCACGCTGACCTCGGCGCTCGGGCAGTACGATCCGGAAGCGGGCGACAATTCCGCGCAGGCGAACCAGCGCAAGGCGATCCGCGTCACGGCGCAGATGGGCAGCATCGTGGCGACCTACGGGCGGATGCAGGCAGGCGGGGGCCCGATTGCCCCCGACCCGGCGCTCGGCCACGCGGCGAACTTCCTCTACATGCTCACCGGGAACCGGCCGAACGCGCTCTCGACGCGCGCGTTCGACATCGCGCTGGTGCTCCATGCCGATCACGAGCTGAACGCCTCGACGTTCGCGGCGCGCGTGGCGGCGGCGACGCTGACCGATCTCTACTCGGCCACGGTCGCCGCGATCGGGACGCTCAAGGGGCCACTGCACGGCGGCGCGAACGCGGAGGTGATGCGCCTGCTGATCGAGATCGGGCAGGATGCGCCCGGCGACCGGGTCGACGACGCCATTCGCGCGAAGCTCGCGCGCAAGATCAAGATTCCCGGCTTCGGCCACCGCGTGTATCGCACCGAGGACCCCCGCGCGACGCATCTGCGGCGGATGTCGCGGGAGCTCGGCGAGCGGGCCGGGAACACGCGCTGGTTCGAGATGTCGCAGCGGATCGAGACCCTCGTGAAGGGGGAGAAGAAACTCAACCCGAACGTCGACTTCTACTCCGCGTCGACCTACTACACGCTCGGGATCCCGATCGACCTGTTCACGCCGATCTTCGCGGTGAGCCGCGTGTCGGGGTGGACGGCGCACTGCCTCGAGCAGTACGCGAACAACCGCCTCATCCGCCCCCGCACCGACTACATCGGTCCCCAGTACCCGCAGACGTTCCTCACGGTGGATCAAAGATAGGACTGGGATTAACTCCAAACGCCAAACGCCAAACTCCAAACTTCCCCCCCCAAACTCCAAACTGCAAAATGGAGTTTGTAGTTTGGAATTTGGCGTTTGGAGTTGACAGTCACCGTGCGTGCGCCTGAGCCCCGCCGCCCTGAATGCTATAATTCGTAGTCCTAAGGTTCGATGGATCAACGGTTTATCAGGAACTTCGCGGTCATCGCCCACATCGACCACGGAAAGTCCACGCTCGCGGACCGTTTCCTGGAGATGACCGGCGCGCTCCAGCCGCGCGAGATGGAGGCGCAGGTCCTCGACAGCATGGACCTCGAGCGCGAGCGCGGCATCACGATCAAGGCGCACGCGGTGCGGCTGACGTACCGCGCCGACGACGGGCGCGAGTACGTGCTGAACCTGATCGACACGCCGGGCCACGTCGACTTCTCGTACGAAGTGACGCGCTCGCTCGCCGCCTGCGAAGGGGCGCTGCTGCTCGTCGACGCGTCACAGGGCGTCGAGGCGCAGACGCTCGCCAACGCGTACCTCGCCGTCGACAACGGCCTCGAGATCATCCCGGTCGTCAACAAGATCGATCTGCCCGGCGCGCAGCCGGACGAAGCGAAGCGCCAGATCGAGGAGATTGTCGGCCTCGATGCCGCGGGCGCGATCCTCGCGAGCGCGAAAGAGGGGACGGGCGTTCACGAGATCCTCGAGGCCATCGTGCACCGGCTGCCCGCGCCCGTCGGCGATCCCGCCGCGCCGCTCAAAGCCCTCATCTTCGATTCGTGGTACGACGCGTACCGCGGGGTGATCATCCTGACCCGCGTCATCGACGGCGCGATCCGCGCCGGGATGAAGGTCCGGCTGATGGCCAAGGGACAGGAATACGAGGTCGATCAGGTCGGCGTCTTCTCGCCCAAGCCCGTCGTCGCGACCGAGCTCGGGGTCGGCGAGGTCGGGTTCGTCTTCGCCGGCATCAAGACGGTCAGCGACGCGCAGATTGGCGACACGATCACCGAGGCGGCGCGGCCCGCCGCGGAGGCGTTCCCCGGCTTCAAGGTGAGCAAGCCGATGGTGTTCGCCGGCCTCTACCCGGTTGAAGGGAGCGAGTACCCCGAGCTGCGCGACGCGCTCGAGAAGCTCCGCCTGAACGACGCGTCGTTCTTCTTCGAGCCGGAGACCTCGGCGGCGCTCGGCTTCGGGTTCCGCTGCGGGTTCCTGGGACTGCTGCACATGGAAATCGTCCAGGAGCGCCTCGAACGCGAGTTCGGGATGGATCTGGTGACGACGGCCCCGGGCGTGTTGTACCGCGTGACGAAGACCGACGGCACGGTGGAGGAGATCGACAGCCCGTCGAAACTGCCCGACACGGGCCGGATCGCGACGATCGAGGAGCCGGTCATCACCGCGATGATGCTGACGCCGGCCGAGCACGTCGGCGCGATCCTGAAGCTCTGCCAGGAAAAGCGCGGCGTGCAGAAGTCCATCGAATACCTCGCCGCCGACCGCGTGCTCGTCACCTACGAGCTGCCGTTCAACGAAGTTGTGATGGATTTCTACGATCGGCTGAAAACGCTGTCGCGCGGGTACGCGTCGCTCGACTACCATGTGACGGGGTACCAGGACGCGCCGCTCGTCAAGCTGGACATCCTGGTGAACGAGGAGCCGGTCGACGCCCTGTCGGTCATCGTGCACCGCGACACCGCGTACCAGCGCGGCCGCGCCCTGGCGTCGAAAATGCGCGAGCTGATCCCCCGCCAGATGTTCGAGGTCGCGATCCAGGCGGCCATCGGCAGCCGGATCATCGCGCGGGAGTCGGTCAAGGCGCTGCGGAAGAACGTGCTGGCGAAGTGCTACGGCGGCGACATCAGCCGCAAGCGCAAGCTGCTCGAGAAGCAGAAGGAAGGGAAGAAGCGGATGAAGCGCGTCGGCCGCGTCGAAATCCCGCAGGAAGCGTTCCTCGCGGTGCTCAAGGTGGGGACGGAAACATAGAGCGCCTGCGGTCCGAGCGAATACATGCCAACAACCTTTCACAAGTCCGCCATCCGCGAGTACTTCGAGTCGATCGTCATCGCGGTGATTCTCGCGCTGTTCGTGCGCACGTGGGTGGTGCAGGCCTTCAAGATCCCGACGGGATCGATGGAGAACAACCTGCTCATCGGCGACCACCTCCTGGTGAACAAGTTCGTCTTCGGGCCGACGCTCGGCCGTGTCGAGAAGGCAATCCTGCCGACCCGCGACATCCGCCGGGGCGACGTGGTCGTGTTCAAGTACCCCGACGAACCCGATCGTGATTTCATCAAGCGCGTGGTCGGCCTGCCGGGTGAGACGGTGGAGTTGCGCAGCAAGAAGGTCTACATCAACGGCCGGCCGCTCGACGAGCCCTATGTCCACTTCCTCGAGCCGGCGTCAACCGCGCAGGAGGTCACCTCCTTCGACGTGCGCGAGCGCTACGGCCCCGTGCAGGTTCCGCGCGACGAGTACTTCGTCATGGGAGACAACCGCGACAACTCCCAGGACAGCCGCTACTGGGGGTACCTGCCTCGCCACTACATCAAGGGCCGGGCCCTGATGATCTACTGGTCGTACGAGTCGGAGCGGGAAGACTACCTCGACGAAGGCATGGGAGCGACGCTCACCCGCCTGTTCTCCGTCGTGACGCACTTCTTCACCAAGACCCGCTGGGAGCGGCTGTTGCATCAGATCCACTGACCCGAAGGAGCCCGAGCGTGAGCACGTTCCGGAAGCTCGTCAAGATCCTGCTGTTCGTGTTCGTCGTGAACGCGATGTACCAGTTCGTGCCTCCGTACTACCGCTACGTCCGGTTCAAGGACGGGGTGCACGAGACCGCGCTCTTCTCGCAGAGGGTGCCGGACACGGCGATCGTCGATCGCGTGATGACGCTGGTGGATCGGCTGAACGTGCCGGTGGCGCGTGAGTCCGTGTTCGTGCAGCACGAGGGCGCGCGGATCGTCATCAGCGTGTCGTACGTGGAGACGATGACCTTCGTGCCGGGCCGGCCTTACGAGTGGCAGTTCGACGCGAGCGCCGACGCGCTCCATGTCAGGAACCCGAAAGAGGCGCCCTAGGAGCGTTCGAGCGCCGCGCGCGCCGCGGCAATCTCGGTCGTCGCTTCGGTCGTCAGGCGCTCCGCTTCGCGTCCGGCGTGCTCCGCGTACGTCGCGTCCTTCAGGCTTCCCACGTTGATGTCGACGTTCGAGCGCGCGCCCCGCAGGCCCGCGCCGAGCAGCTCCAGCCCGACCTGCAGATCGCTCGCGGCGTTCCGGTTGCCGAACGCGGCCACGACGGCCGCCTGCTCGATGGCGTCGCCGCACGCCCGCATCACGGCCAGCGGCGTGCCGGTCGCGACCGTCATCGCCTCCTGGATCGCCTGCTGGCGCGCCGCTTTCTCCCCGTCGGTTCCCTTCGGCTTCCGGAACGCCGAGACCACCATGTCGTACGCCTCGGCGTCGCGATCCACGAGCGCAGCGAGCCGCGCGCTGGCGTCGGCGCAGCGCGAGGCGGCGGCCGCAAGCCGCTCGACGTCCTCCTCGGTGGCGGCGCGCGACTTCGGAAGGCCCGCCACCATGGCCAGCAGCGAGGCGCCGACCGCCCCGGCCAGCGCGGAGGCGGAGCCACCGCCTGGCGTCGGGTCCGGCGACCGGAACGCCGCGAGGAGGTCGACGAGATTCAATTCCGTGAGATGCATCAGACTCCTGCAGGCCCGACCTTCGGGTCGGACGAGCGCCGATCCGCAATGCCCCCGGACACCACGCGTCCGTGCTTGATGACGGCCGCGATCGACGCCGCGCCGACGCGAATCAGGTTGATCGCGTCGCCGTGAACGACGACCGCGTCCATCAGCTTACCCGGTTCCAGGCTGCCGGCCTTGTCCGCGACGTCGAGCGACCAGGCGCCGTTGATGGTGGCCGCGGTCAGCGCCTCCTCGAACGTCAGGCCCATCGCGAAGCAGCCCAGCGTCATCGCGAACGGCATCGACGGGGAGAACCCGCCTCCGGGGTTGACGTCGGTCGCCAGCGCGACCGGCACCGACGCGGTGATGAAATCGCGCGCCGGCGCAAACCGCCCGAGCTTCAGGTAGAAGGCCGCCGCCGGAAGGAGCGTTGCCGCCACGTTCGCGCGCGCCAGGGCGGCAATCCCGTCGGCCGGCACGAAAATCAGGTGATCGGCCGAGCGCGCGCCGAGCGCCGCCGCGACCTGCGACCCGCCGCTCGCGCCAAGCTCGTCGGCGTGGATTCTCGGCTTCAACCCGGCGCGGGCCCCCGCGTTCAGAATCCGCCGCGACTCCCCGGGAGTGAAGACGCCCGTTTCGCAGAACACGTCGCACCACCGGGCGAGCCCTTCCGCCGCGACCGCCGGGATCATCTCCTCGATCACCAGCCGCACGTACTCGTCGCGGCGCTCGCGGTACTCGAGCGGCACTTCGTGCGCGCCCAGAAAGGTGGGGACGATGTCCAGCGGGTGCTCGCCGGAGAGGCGTCGGACGGCACGGAGCAGCTTCAGCTCGGACTCCAGGCTCAGGCCGTACCCGCTCTTGATCTCGCAGGTCGTCGTGCCGCAGGCGAGCATCTCGTCGAGCCGCGGGCGCGTGACGGCCACCAGGTCGTCCTCGGAGGCGGCCCGCGTCGCCCGCACCGTCGACACGATGCCGCCGCCGCCGGCCGCGATTTCCGCGTACGTGGCGCCGGCCAGCCGGCGGCGCAGCTCTTCGCGGCGGTCCCCCGCGAAGATCGCGTGCGTGTGGGCATCCACAAAGCCCGGGACGATGGCGTGCGCGGCGGCGTCGATGATCTGTGCGCGAGGCGTGGGGGCGACCTCCGTGTCGAGATCGGACGTTGCGCCCGCGTACACGATGCGCCCCGCGAGTGACGCGAGCGCGCCGCCGGCAATGATCGGCACGGCGCCCTGGTCGGCGCCGCGCCGGGGGGCCGGCCCCGCGCACGTGATCAGCTGGCGGATGTTGCGGAAGATGAGGTCGGCGGCTTCCATTCAGCGTCCGGAGACGAGCGCCGCCACTTTCGCCTCGAGCTCGGCGGCGGTGACGCCGGCGATGGAGATGCGTTTGTCGCGGCTGCGTTCGCCCGCTTCGATTGCCAGGTCGCGGCGCGGGCAGCCGAGGGCCTTCGCGAGCAAATCGATCAGGGCGTCGTTCGCGGCGCCGTCCACGGGCGCGGCGGCGAGCCGCACGAGCACCGCGTCCCCGCGCATGCCGGCGATGCCGCTGCGGCCGGCCCGGGGGATCACCCGGACCTTAACTTCCGGCCTTGCGCTCATCGCGCGGCGCCTGCTCGCCCGTCCGCGGCTGTCCCGGCACGTCGGCCGGGCGCGGCCGGTGGAGCAGCAGCTTGTCGTCAGGCTTGTCCTGGTCGCGGATGAACTCGAGCGCGTGGTACAGAGCCTGGATGGACGCCTCGACGGATCCCTCGACGCCGCGGCGCCGCAGGCGCAGCTCGGTGATGTCGCGCTCGATCTCCTCGAGACGCACCTGCGTCTTCTGCAGCAGCAGGTCGGCGCGGCCCTGCGCCTCGCGGACGATCATCTTCGCCTCGTTCTCGGCGATCTGCTTCATCTCGTCGGCGAGCCTCTGGGCGGTGAGCAGCGTGTTGCGGAGATTGGCCTCGCGCTCGCGGTGCTCCGTCAGCAGCGCCTCCATCCGTGCGAGGTCCTGGCGCAGGCGGTCGATCTCGCGGAGGGCGTGCTCGTAGTCGTCGGCCGCCTCGGTCAGGAACGCCACGACCTCCGTCCGGTCGTAGCCGCGCAGCCCGATCTTGAACCGCTGCTGCCGCAGGTCGAGCGGCGCGATCCGCATCACCCGTTCGGCCGGGGCGGAGCCCGAGCCGGCGGCCGACGTGCTCGACGGGGTCTGCGGTGGTCCGGATTGACGATCGAACATCAGGTCCTCACTGTTCTCTTGCCGAAGATCGCGGTGCCGACGCGTACTATCGTGGCGCCTTCCTCGATGGCGGCCTCGAAGTCGTGGCTCATGCCCATGGACAGGTGCCGCAGCGCGGCGGCCGGCACGCCGTCGGCGAGCCACCGATCGCGCAGCTCGCGAAGGCGCACGAACCAGGGGCGCGTCTGCTCCTGGTCCTCGTTCCACGGCGGAATGAGCATCAACCCCGTCACCCTGGCCGCGCGCGCGTCGAGCGCGCGATCCAGCAGCCGGCGCGCGCCGGAGACGTCGGCGCCGAATTTCGTGGCTTCGCCGGCCAAGTCCACCTGGACGAGCACCTCGGGCGACGTCCCCTGCTCGACGGCGGCCGCGTCGACGCGCTGCAGCAGATCGATCGAGTCCATCGACTGGATGCAGGCGAACGCGCCGGCCGCTTTCTTCGCCTTGTTCGACTGCAGGTGGCCGATGAGATGCCACCTTATCTCCATGTCGGCTGTTTCCTGGATCTTCTGCAGGGCCTCCTGGACCTTGTTCTCGCCGAAGTCGCGGTGGCCGGCGGCCCAGACCGCCCGGACGGCGTCGGCCCCGAACGTCTTCGACACGGCGATCAGCCGCACGCCGGCAGGATCCCGGCCGGCGTGGCGGGCGGCCGCGTCGATCCGGGACCTGACAGACTGGAGGTTGCTGGCAAGGCCAGGCTCGGGGGACGAAGGCATGGAACGCCAGCGGGGCTACTTGATGTAGGACTTCAACGCCTCGTAGTTCGCCTGCGCTTCCTTCGCGTTCGGTCCCGTCGGCGCCACCTTCGTATAGGTCTGGAACTCGCCGGCGGCCTCGGCGAGCTTTCCGAGGTTCAGGTACACCTTGCCGAGCATGAAGTGCCCTTCGGCGTGGTCCGGCTTCGCCTTGACGGCATTGCTGAAATGCTCGAGGGCTCCCTGGAAGTCGTTCGCGTTCCAGGCAATGACGCCCTGGTTGTACAGCGCGTCCGGGTTGCCGACGCCGCCGGTCGCGGCGGCCGCGCGCTTGCTCGCCTCGGCGCTCATCTCCTGCGCTTCCTTGAATTTCTTCTGCTGGTTGTAGATCGTCGCCAGCCCGTTGTACGCGTCAGGCGCGTCCGGCTTGATTTCGAGCGCCTTCCTGTAGGCCTCCTCGGCCTTGTCGTACTCCTTCTTCTGCGTGTACACCGCGCCGATGTTCAGGTAGCACTCCATGCAGTTCGGCACGTCCGCCATCACCTCGGTGAACTTGGCGATCGCCTCGTCGTACTTGCCCTCGTTGGACATCGTGGCGGCTTCGGCGAATTTCGCCTTGATCCCTTCGACGCGCGCGGCCTCCTTCGCGGCCTCTTCCTTCGACATCGCGCCGGCGGCGCCGCCAGGCTTCAGCACGAAGTTGACGACCAGCGGATCGCCGAGCGCGACGCGGACCCTGAAGGACTGTGACAGGCCGCCCTTTTCCGCCGTCACCGTGTAATCCCCAGGCGCGACGCCGACCTGCATGTAATCGCCGCCCTTGCGGCTCTTCGTCTCCAGCTTCAGATTCCTGTCGCCGGACATCAGAATCGTAATGTTCGCGCCGTCGACGGGCTTGTTCTGCGCGTCGACGACCCTGCCTTTGAGCGCGCCCGTCGTCGCCCCCTGGGCGTGCGCGGGCACCGCCCAGACGGTCAGAGCGAGCACGATCGCGCAGATCGCAAGCGATCGGCGCCCTATGCCTGTCGGCACCATAGGAACCTCCGTGTGCTATCGCAAAAAAAACGGTGTAAAACCGCGTGAATACGCTGGATACAGTTTACACCCTACAAGGGTGCTGAAGGGTGCTGAAGGGTGCTGAAGGGTGCTGAAGGGTGCTGAAGGGTGCTGAAGGGTGCTGAAGGGTGCTGAAGGGTGCTGGAGGGTGCCGAGGGGTGCACCCTCAGCACCTTTGTATGTTCGTGATCAGGTACTCGTGAACGGCCCCGCGGGCAGAGGCGCGCGAGTTGATCGCCCGGCGCGCCTCGACGGTGGTGACAGTGAAGCCGGCGCCGCGCACCTCATCACTATCCGCGTAAAGCGCCTGGATGTCGGGCGCAACGGAATTGCTGAGCAGCACGGACACGCCGCGGCGGGCCAGTGCCAGCACCGTCCGCTGTAGCGCGGACTGCTCGGACGATCCAAACGGCGCGGCCGTGTACGACGTGAAATACGCGGTGGGACTGACGGGAGCGTACGGCGGATCGAGATAGACGAAATCGCCGGCCGAGGCGCCCGACAGCGCCTCTTCGAAGCGCTCCACCCGCAGCGTGACGCCGGGCCGTGCGAGCGCCTCGGAAAGCCGCCGGAGGTTCTGCGCGTTGCAGATGCGGATCGACCCGTGCCGGCCGGCGGGCACGTTGAACTCACCGCGCGAGTTGAGCCGGAACAGGCCGTTGTAGCCCGTGCGGTTCAGGTAGATCAGCATCGCCGCGAGATCCGGCGTGTAGCGGTCGGCCGGATGCGGCGCCGCGTGCACTTCTCGCCGCAGCGGATTGAAGCGGCGATCACGAATCCCGTAGAAGTGGGCCGCCCCTCCCGCCCGGTGTCCCTCCTCGAGCCGCTGCAGCGCCGCGATCACCTCCTCGACCGAGTCGCGCACGACGCGATAGCAGCCAATCACGTCGGCGTTGACGTCGGACAGGTGGACGCCGTGTCCGTCGACACGCCCCGCGGCGTGCAGATCGAGGAAGACCGCGCCGCTGCCCAGAAACGGCTCGAAGAAGCGATCGAACGCGCGGGGATAGTACGGCCGCAGCACGGGCAGGAGTTGACGCTTCCCTCCCGCCCATTTGAGGATCGGCCGAGCGGCTGCCGGCATCCTCAGCATTCCATGAAGCGCTCGATGTCCTCGAGCTGGCTCGTCACCGGGGACGGCGGAAGCGAGGCGAGAAAGCGCTGGCCGTACGTCATGGTGCGCAGCCGAGGATCCAGCACCGCCAGCACGCCACGATCCTGCCGGTGGCGCAGCAGCCGTCCGAGCCCCTGTTGCAGCGACAGGATCGCCAGTGGAATCTGGTACTCGCCGAACGCCGACCCGCCGGCGGCGTTGATGGCTTCGATCCGCGCAGCCGTAATCGGATCGCCGGGCGAGGCAAACGGCAGCTTGTCGATGATGACGCAGCTCAACGCCTCGCCGACGACGTCGACGCCCTGCCAGAAGCTCGACGTCGCGAGGAGGACCGCGTTGGGCGTCGCCTTGAAATCCCGCAGCAGCGCCGAACGCGGCGCCGAGCCCTGGACGAGAATCGGGTACTCAATCTCCACCGACGCGATCGCCTGGACCTCGCGCAGGTTCGAGTAGCTGGTGAACAGCACGAACGCGCGCCCGCGCGTGCGCTTGACGATCTCGATCACCTCGCGCGCCGCCGCCGCGGCGAACTCCCGCGAGCGGGGATCCGGCATGCCGGCCGGCAGGTAGAGGATCGACTGCCGCGCGTGATCGAATTCCGACGGCAGCCGCACCTCCTGCGCCCGGCCGATGCCGAGCCGGCCGCGGACGTAGTCGAACGAGCCCTCGACGGCAAGCGTCGCCGAGGTCAGGACCGTCGCGCGCATCGGGTCGAGCAGCAGCTCGCGGACGATGTTCGAGACGTCGATGGGCGACGCGCGCAGGAACACGCCCCTGCCGCGGATATCCAGGTAATAGACGTAGCCTTCGTCGTCTGCGCGCAGCAGGAACACGAGGTCGCCGCGCAGCTCCGCGGAGCGGCGCCCCAGCGCGATGACGTCTTCGGGAATGCCCTTCGCGAGCGCGAAGTCGGCCTCGAGCGCCGTCAGCGCATCGACGAGCGCCAGGCCGTCATCGGCCACCTTCGACATCTGCGCGCGGCGGACGCGCACGCGGCTGTCGGCGGCGGGCGCCGCCATGTCGAGGCGCACCGCCTGGAGCGCGTAGAAGAACGCGCGCGCGGCCTCGCGAACCCGCTCTACGTCTCGCGCGACGTCCGAGGCGCTCGCCTCGTCTGGTACGAGCCGCGCGCCGAGCGCGCGGTCCACGTCGCTGGCGAGGTCCTCGGCACGGTACGTGCTGACCGCGATGCCGAAGTACTGTGTGGCGACGTCCTCGAGCTGGTGCGCCTCGTCGACGATGGCGTAGCTGCACGGCGGGATGACCTCACCGAAGTCGCTCTGCCGCACGGCGGCATCGGCGCAGAGCAGGTGATGATTCACGATCACGAGGTCCGACTCCGCCGCGCGCTGGCGCATGCGCGTGACGAAGCAGTCCTGGAATTGCGGGCAGTCGGCCCCGATGCAGTTCTCGGTCGTGGCCGCGATCTCTCCCCAGAACGGGAGGTCCTCCGGCAGGTCCTCGATCTCCGCGCGATCGCCGGTCGTCGTCTCGCGGCGCCACTCGTCGATGAGCCGGATGTACATGTCCTGGTCGGCGGTGCGCCCGAGCGAGAGGCCGGGCAGCGTGGCCCCCTCGCGCAGCGCGTCGAACCGGTGCAGGCACAGATAGTTCCCGCGTCCCTTCATGTAGGTCGCGGTGAACGGCACGCCCAGCGAGTCGCGCAGGATCGGCAGGTCCTTGAAGTAGATCTGTTCCTGGAGGTTCTTGGTGCCGGTGGAAATCAGCACGCGCTGGCGGCTGAGAATCGCGGGGACCAGGTAGGCGAGCGTCTTGCCGGTGCCGGTCCCGGCTTCCGCGAGGAGGACCCCGCCGTCGACGAAGGCGGCCGCGACCGCGTCGGCCATCTCGATCTGGCCGGGGCGCGCCTCGAAGCCGTCGAGCGCCCGCGCGATCGGGCCGCCGGGCGCGAAGACCGCCGCGACGGCGGCGCTCAGCTCCGGTGCTCGGGGTACAGCGGGAACTTCCGGCACAGAGCCTCGACTTCAGCCCGCACCGCGGTGAGGGTGCGCTCATCTTCCGGCGACGCAAGGACCCGCGTGATGTATTCCGCGACGGCGTCCATTTCCGGCTCGCGCATGCCGCGGCTGGTGATCGCGGGCGTGCCCACGCGGATGCCGCTCGCGACCATCGGCGGATTCTGGTCGAAGGGAATCGCGTTCTTGTTGACCGTGATGCCGGCCTTGCCCAGCGCCGCCTCGGCGACCTTCCCCGTCAGCCCCTTCGAGAACACGTCGACGAGCATCAGGTGATTGTCGGTGCCGCCGCTGACGAGCCGGAAGCCGGAGGCCGACAGCGCGCCCGCGAGCCGTTTCGCGTTCGCCACGATCTGTTGCTGGTACTCGGCGAAGTCGGGCTCCATCGCTTCCTTCAGGCACACCGCCTTGGCGGCGATGATGTGCATGAGCGGGCCTCCCTGGATCCCGGGGAACACCGCGCGATCCAGGCCCTTCGCGTAGTGCGCGCGGCTCAAGACGAGTCCTCCCCGCGGACCACGGAGCGTCTTGTGCGTCGTCGTCGTGACGAAATCGGAGTGCGGCACGGGGCTGGGGTGCACCTTCGCGGCGACGAGGCCGGCGATGTGCGCCATGTCGGTCACGACGGGGGCGCCGACGTCGCGCCCGACACGCCCGATCCGCTCGAAGTCGATGACGCGAGGGTAGGCGCTCGCGCCCACCATGATCATCTTCGGCGTGTGCTCGTGCGCGAGCCGCTCCAGCTCCTCGTAGTCGATCCGCTCGTCGTCCTTGCGCACGCCGTACGGCACGATGGTGTAGAGCTTGCCGGAAAAATTCAGCGGATGCCCGTGCGTGAGGTGGCCGCCGTGCGCGAGGTTCATGCCGAGCACCGTGTCGCCGGGCTTCAGCAGCGTGAAGTACACGGCCATGTTCGCCTGCGCGCCGGAGTGCGGCTGCACGTTCGCGTGCTCGGCGCCGAACAGCGTCTTCGCGCGCTCGATGGCCAGCGCCTCCGCGACGTCCACGAACTCGCACCCGCCGTAGTAGCGCTTGCCCGGATAGCCTTCGGCGTACTTGTTGGTCAGCACGGAGCCGGCCGCCTCAAGCACCGCCTGGCTGACAAAGTTCTCCGACGCGATCAGCTCCAGGCCGCTGTTCTGGCGGTGTCGCTCGTCGTCGATCGCCTTCGCGATTTCCGGATCGCTGTCGGCCAGCGCGCGCCAGCGCGCCGGAGCTTCCGTCTTCGTCGTCATGATGACTCTTTCCCAGGCAGCCCTGAAGGGCTGCGCAACAAGGCCGCTAGTACGAATATGCGCAACAAACCCGCCAGTACGAATAATCGTTGCGCAGGGCTTTAGCCCTGCCTCTCTGGCTTCAGCCCTGCCGCTCCTTTCGCTCGATCTCCATGATCTGATCGACGCGCTTCTGATGACGGCCGCCCTCGAACGGCGTCTTCAACCAGAGGGCCACGATCTCGTCGGCGAGGCCGGTGGCGACGAGGCGGCCACCCATGGAGAGGACGTTGGCGTCGTTGTGCTCGCGCGACATGCGAGCGGTATACAGATCGTTGCACAACGCGGCGCGGATGCCGCTGACCTTGTTGGCGGCCATCTGCTCGCCCTGGCCGCTGCCGCCGATCACGATGCCGCGATCCGCGCGCCCGCCCGCGACCAGCCGCGCGACGTCCGCGCAGATCGGCGGATAGTCGACCGATTGCTCGCTGTCGGTGCCGCGATCGTCCACGTCATGGCCGAGACGCTGGAGCGTGGCCACGAGATGCTGCTTGAGCGCGAACCCCGCGTGGTCGGCGCCGATCGCGATGCGCATGTGTGGGATTATAGCTGACGACCATGTCGACCGTTGTCATCACCTCGCGCGGAGAAGAGCGGATTCGGAACGGCCATCCCTGGGTGTACCGGTCCGATGTGGCCGAGGCACAGGCGGAGGGGGGCGCGACCGTGCGTCTCGTCGGCAGCCGCGGCCGCACGATCGGTCACGCGCTGTACAGCGACAAGTCGGAAATTGCGATCCGGCTGCTGACGCATGGGAACGAGGTCGCAGATCCTGCAATGTGGCGAACACGGCTGCAGCAGGCGATCGCCTTTCGCAACGACCTTTCCATCGACGCGACCGCGTATCGGCTGGTGCACGGCGAGGCGGACCGCTTGCCCTCGCTCGTCGTGGATCGGTATGGTGACTACCTCGTCGTTCAGGCGCTCTCGCAAGGTGTGGATCGCCTCCTGCCGGACCTGACGCGGATCCTGGTGGAGCTCGCGCGGCCGGCGGGCATCCTGGCGCGCAACGATCCGCGCGTGCGGCTGCTCGAAGGGCTCGAGCAGCGTGTCGACCTCCTGCACGGCGCCGTCCCGGAGGCGATCGAGGTGCGCGAAGGGGCCGTGCGCTACCAGGTGGATCCGTATCACGGGCAGAAGACCGGACTGTTCCTGGATCAGCGGGAGAACCGGGTCGCCGCGGCCGAGTACGCGCACGGCCGGCTGCTCGATGCCTTCAGCTACAACGGCGGGTTCGCGCTCGCGCTGGCGCCGAAGTGCGACGAGGTCCTCGCGGTCGATATCTCCGAAGAGGCGGTGGCGCGCATCCGGGCGAACGCCGAGCGCAACGGCCTGCGCAACGTGGAGGCGCGCGCGATGAACGTGTTCGACGAGCTGCGCGAGCTGGAGCGGCGCGGCGAGCGTTTCGACACGATCGTGCTGGACCCGCCGGCCTTCGCGAAGAACCGCGCGTCGGTGACGAAGGCGCTCTCCGGCTACAAGGAGATCAACCTGCGGGCGCTGAAGCTGCTCTCGCCGGGCGGGTTCCTGGTGACGTGCAGCTGCTCGTACAACGTCAGCGAAGCCGCGTTTGCCGACGTCCTCGCGGCAGCCGCCGTCGATGCCCGCGCCGATGTGGCCGTTGTCGAGAAGCGCATGCAGGGACGCGATCATCCCGTGCTGATGACGGTCCCCGAGACGTTCTACTTGAAGTGCTTCATCCTGCGGAAGATCGCATAGGAGACTTCGCTGCCGTTGCTCGTTGCTCGTGCTCGTGGCTCGTTACGAGCCACGAGCCCCGAGCGCCGAGCGCCGTTACTCCGACCGCAAGGCGGTCAGCGGGGTGACGCGCGTGGCCCGGCGCGCGGGGAGCCAGGTCGCGACCAGCGCGGCGAGTGCGAGCACGCCCGGCGCGGTGGTGAAGACGACCGGGTCCAGCGGCTTGACGTCGTAGAGCAGGCTGCTCAGCGTGAACCCGAGCAGCGCCGCGAGCGGCAGCCCCAGGGCGACGCCGGCGGCGGCCAGCACGGCCCCTTCCTTCAGCATCATCGCCAGCACGTCCGCCGGCCTTGCGCCGAGCGCCATGCGGATCCCGATCTCCCGCGTCCGCTGCGACACGATGTACGACTTGACGCCGTAGAGTCCGACGGCGGCGAGCAGGAGCGCGAGCAGTCCGAAGATCACGAACAGCCGCCCGCCGGCCTGGACGGCCCACAACTCGATGCTCCGCTCATGGAACGCGTGCATCGTCGTGGCCTGCAGCACCGGCAGCTTCGGGTCGTAGGTGCGCATCTCGCGGCGGATCGCGTCGAGAAGACTGGCCTCGACGCCCCCCTGCGCCGCGCGGACGTGCAGGAACATGTTTCCGCGATAGGTGCGCCCCCACGGCTCGTAGACGGCCGGCCCCCCCTCGCGATCGAACAGGTTGTCACGGATCGGCGCGGCGATGCCGACGATCTCCATCGGCTCCCCGTTGTTCTTGGTCGCCTCGCCCGGCCGGGCGGAGTAGCGGATCATCTGGCCGATCGGATCGTCGGCGCCGAACAGCTTGTGTGCGAGCCGTTCGTCGACGATCGCGACGCGCGGGGCCGTCGCCGATGTCTCTTCGGCGTCCGTGAATTCGCGGCCGCGGATCATCGGCAGGTCCAGCGCGCGAAAATAGCCGGCGCCGATGATGCGATACGTCGCATTCGAGCGCGGCGCCTGGTCCGGACGGGCGGCCCCACCCACGCGCTCGACCGTGTGCCCTTCGTGAAAATCACCGAAGGGCACGGAGGCCGCCATGCCGGCCGCGGCCACCCCCGGCAGCGCGCGGACGCGCGCCAGCACGTCACGATAGCTGGCCCGCCCGCGCACTTCGTCGTACTGCACGAGCGTCGGATCCGTGGAGACGAGCAGCTGCCGGTCGTAGCTGAAACCGGGATTGGCCGCCGCTGCCTTCAACGCGCCGCGCGCGAACAGGCCCCCGGCCGAGAGCAGCATCAGCGACAGCGCGATCTGGCCGACGACCATCACGTTGCGCGCGGAGAAGCGCCGGCCGAGGAGCGGCGATCCGTCGGCCGTCAGCGCCTTCAGGTCCGTGACCAGGTCGCTCCTGGACAGCTTCAGCGCGGGCCCGAGGCCGGATATCACGGTCGCGATCACGGCGAAGGCCGTGGTCGCCGCCATCACCATCAGATCCGGCTTCGGCTCGAACGCGATCGTGAGCGGCATCACGGCGGCGAGCGAGCGGCCCAGCGCCGCGATGCTCCAGGACGCCAGCACGAGGCCGCCTGCCGCGCCCGCCAGGGCGAGCAGCAGCCCTTCGGTCAGCAGTTGCCGGACGATCCGCGCCCGGCCGCCGCCGATCGCCAGACGGATCGCGATCTCCTTGCGGCGCGAGGACCCGCGCGCGAGCAGCATGTTCGCGATGTTCAGGCACGCGATGAGCAGCACCACGCCCGAAAGGCCCATGAGAAACGCCGCCGCGCCGGCCGGACCCGCGTCCGACGAGGGGGACGTGCTCGTGCCGAGCCGCGGCAGCGGGTTCACGGTCAGCAGTTGATCCTTGTTCTCCGCCGGGTAGGCCCGCTCGAGCTGCCGCGACAGCACGTCGAGCCGCGGCCCGGCGTTCGCCACGGTCACACCCGGCTTCAGACGTCCGGCGAGCACGAGCGACAGGTTCTTCCGATCCGCGAGACCCGATCCGTTGTTCTTGAAGATATCGTTGACGACGACGTCGAACATGCCGAGCGGCAGCCACATGTCCGGCGAGAGGAGCGCCATCGTGCCGGTGAACTTCGGCGGCGCGACGCCCACAACCGTGAAGTCGATGGCGTTGATCTTGATGGTCCTGCCGAGGAGGTCGGCGTGCTCGTGCCGGACGATCACCACGGGGATCCGCGACGCGGGACGCTCCTCTTCGAGCGTGAACGCGCGCCCGGCCGCCAGCCTCACGCCCAGCGTGTCGAAGTAGTTGGACGAGACGACCTCGACGAACGACTGCCGCGTCGTGTCGCCGGCCGGCAGGCCCACCATCGAGAAGGTGTGCGCCGCCAGCGACTCGAACACGTCGTTGCCGTCGCGGATGTCGACGTAGTTCGCGTACGCGAAGCCCCGGTAGGAGGATTCCGCTTTCGTGCGGTCGTGGCTGAAGAGACCGACCAGCTCATCCGCTTTGCCCGCCAGCGGCTTCAGCAGCATCGCGTTGACCAGGGTGAACATCGCGCTGTTGGCGCCGATGCCGAGGGCCAGGACAAGGATGGCGACGGCGGTGAACCCCGGGGCCTTGATCAGCGTCCGGGCTCCGAAGCGCAGGTCCTGCACAAGTTGGCGCATATGGGCTTCCTTGACGGCATCCCGTTGCCGGAAGTTCCCACAACGTCCAGGCTTACCTCACGGGTTTGCCGCGAGGCTGCTCCGGACCCACTCCTTCGTGAAGTCCTGAAGAATCGTCGGGTCCTTCGCGGTCTCGAACACGCGATACGTGTACACCATCAGCAGCCGGTGACGCATATGCAGAAGCGACGTCGTCGCGAGTATGTTTGTCTTCCGCTCGCCCATGCTGACGGCAGCGAGCGCGAGCGTCGTCGCCGACTTCGGCGTTTGATCGATCATCCCCATCTGACTCGGCTTCTCGAGAATGACGCCTCGCTGCCGCTCCAGCTCGGCGATCCGCTCTCTGACCGACGCCTCATCGTATACATTCGCGCCCGCGAGCTGCTTCGCCACGTCGGCGAATGTGGCGTCCGGAAGGTCGGTGGTCTTGGTCGCTCTCGATATCGAGACCTTCGTGTAGAACTTGAGATCTTCCGCCACACGAGATGCGCATCGGCACCGGCGACGTGGTTCGAGTAGGCGCCGTCGATGCGATCCGTGTAGACGAAGCCCGCGCGGGAGGAGGCCGCGAGATCGCGCTGCACGCGGACGATGTTGAAAAACGGATGCGAGCGCCCGTCGCGTGACTGCCGGCTGTCGTCCACGGCGGACAGGGCGGCGATGGTGGTGCCCGCCGTCTTGCCGGTCAGCTTTGCCGCCGCGAGCGGTTCGACGATGCGCCGGCTGTGCACGAGGCTGTTCGGGGTCGAGAAGAACTCGATGCCGTCGAGGAAGAACGGGCGCTTCTCGGAGAAGAACAATGCCTGTCGCGGATCGATCTGGAACTGGGTGGCGTCGGCTTCGACCTGCGAGAAATCCGCGTTGAGCGTGGCGTTGAACGTCAGGTTGGGGGTGACGCCCCAGCGTACGTTGCCGCCCGCTTCGGGGCGGCGCCCGTCGTAGGTCCAGCCGCCCGCTTCGTCGCGGCCGTCCGCGCGCGCCGTGATGACCGGGTTGAGATCCATCACGAGACTGCGGCGCAGATCCGTGAGACCCGCGAGCGTGCCGGCCTGCCCCAGAAACGACGCCGCCGATCGCCGGGCCGGCACCCACGAATCGTCGTGCCCGCTGCTCTGGACCCGCCGGATGACGTGAATGCCCCAGTCCTGCACGGCGGCCGTCTGATACCTGAGACTCTTGAACGGGATGCGGATCTCGACCTCGTAGCCGTCGGGCGTGAGCCGTCCCTTGGATTCGAAGACGAAGTCGGGGCTCAGGTCCGTCGCGGGGCGCCCGGCCGCGAGGCCGCCGAACCCGTGTCCCTGATTGCCGGTTCCCTCGAGAACGGCGCCGTCGAGCTGCACGCCAAGCGGATTGACGCCGAACACCGAGGCCTGGCGTCCGTCGTTGAATGTCGCGAGGTAGATCTGGATCGAGTCGTCGCTGTCGATGTGATCGCGAGCGGCGAGCGTGGCGCGAACCGTTCCGGCGGCCGCGTGCGCGCGGATGCCGAAGTACATCGCCGTCGGCGCGTACCAGACGAGGACGTCGGTCTCGTCGTTGGCCGGCCGGCCGTCGTCGGGCGCGTACTGGGAGAAGGCCGTCAAGCGCGCCGCCTGCTCCCACGCCGGCTCTGAGAGCTGCCCGTCGATTTGCGCGGAGGCCTCGACCCGCGGCACGTTGACACGAATGTTGCGCTCGGTCCCCTGATACCCGGGACCCATCGATACCGCGGCGAGGACGAGTGGCAGCACAAACGTCATAAGACGCTCTACGGTAGCAGTACTCGCTGGCAGGACTGAAGCCCTCCGCCACGAGCAACCCCAGTTCCTAGCGACGAATGGTGGGACACATGGAACGGGGTCATCCAGCTCTTCCGTTGCTGGCGCGTTCTTCCGCAGCGCGTAATGCCGTTACACCGCGCGTAACGTCATCCGTTCGGCCATCGAGCGCCAGCGGTCGCTCGCGCCCGCGCCGAGTGGGCACCCATATTGCGGAACCTGTTCGCGTGAAGGTCTGGTATTCCGCCTGTGCTGTCGTGGTGCTTGTCCTCCCGCTGCTTGCCGCGGCGCCGGAGGTCCCGCCCGTCGGCATCGAGATGCGCAACGTGCATCTCCACGTCGCCGCCGACGCGGTGCTGGAGGTGCGCTGGCTCCGCGGACGCCTGCATTCAGTCTCCGCACATCCGCCGGTGTTCGACGATCAGCAGTCGTTCACGATGGCCATCCAGGATGGCGAGATCGCGATCGACGCGGCGAGCCTCACCGCGCTGGTGAACCATGCGTTCGATTACAAGGGCGCGGCGCTGTCGAACCTGCGGGTCGGCTTCGAAAGCGGGCAGCTCGCGCAGCACGGCACGCTGAAGAAGGGCATCCGCGTCCCGTTCTCCATCGTCGCCACCGTTGCCGCCACGCCCGATGGCACGATGCGCATGCATCCCGTCAAAGTGAAGACAGCCGGCGTGCCCACGGCGAAGCTGATGTCCCTCTTCGGAGTCGAGCTGGACGACATCATCAAGAGCCGCCCGGATCGGGGCATCGTGTTTCACGACAACGATCTCTTTCTCGATCCGTCGCGCATGCTGCCGCCACCGCGGACGACGGGGACGCTGACCAGAGCAGTCGTTCGGGGCGACCGTCTGGTCCAGGTGTTCGGCCGCGGTGCGGCGGGCGCCGCCACGGGCGGGGGCAACTACATCTGGTTCCGGGGCGGCAACATCCGGTTTGGCAGGCTCTTGATGTCGGATGCGGATTTGAAGTTGATCGACATGGACCCCAAAGACCCGTTCGATTTCTACTCGGCCAAGTACAACGATCAGCTCGTTGCCGGCTATTCGAAGAACACGCCGCAGAAGGCGCTTCGCACTTACATGCCGGATTACGCAGATCTGAGAACAAAGCGATAGTTTCGTTGCTCGTTGCTCGTTGCTCCGTTGCCCGCTTCTTGTAAACGAGCCGCGCGCCACGAGCCACGAGTCACGAGTCACGAGCCACGAGTCGCGAGTTTAGTCGTGGGCCAGCCTGAAGCCCAGGCTGTAGCCGCGATCCTGCGGCCGGTGTGTGTAGCGCAGCCCGCAGCGTGCGCTGTTGGCGTCGAACTTCCAGCTCCCGCCGCGGATTACGCGATGGGCGCTGGCGCAGGAGCCCGCCGGGTCCGTGACAGCGCCGCTCGGGTAAGGACAATGCCAGTCGGCTGTCCACTCCCAGACGTTGCCCGGCATGTCGAAGAAGCCCCACGCGTTCGGCGGAAACAGCCCGGCCCTTGTCGTCTCGTTGCGCGCCGTCCCCCGCGGCGCGTTGTACGGGTGATTGCCGTCGATGTTGGCATCGCGGCTGCTGAGGGATGACGAGTGGCCGAAGGGGGACGCGCCGCCGGCGCGGCAGGCGTACTCCCATTCCGCCTCGGTCGGTAGACGATATCCCGACCCGCCGCGCTCGTTCAGCCGGCGGATGAACTGCTCGACATCGTAGAAGCTGACCTGCTCGACCGGGCACGAGGCGCAGTCCTTGAAATGGCTCGGATTGTCGCCCATCACCCGCGTCCACTGCCCCTGGGTGACTTCGTTCTTCGCCAGGTAGAAAGCGTGCGTGAGCGTGACCTCGTGCACCACCTCCTGCGGTTCGCGGCCGGGCTCGGCCGGCGGGGTCCCCATCGTGAACGTGCCCGGCGGCAGCCGAATGAAGTCGATACCCGCGACCGGATCCGTCCATGCGCGCGGCGGCGGCCCGACCTCGGGCGCGATGAGCCGTTTCGTGCCGATCGCGATCACAATCAGCACGACGACGAATCCCAACAGCCGCCTCACGGCGCGAGTATAGTCCGAGCTGGCCGCCTTCACACCCCGCGGTTCCGCCTTCGCGGCGCGCTTCGGCGCGCCAAGCGAGCTGCGAGCTCCGAGCAACGAGCCACGAGCCACGACAGTGCTATATTTCAGGGAGAGCCATGTCGATGCGCACCTCGCTGCCACCTCTGCAGTCGTCTGACTTCGCGTCCGCCTTCCCGAGCTCGCGCAAGGTGTACGTCGAAGGACTCGGCGTCCGCGTACCGGTGCGCGAGATTGCCTTGTCGGGCGGCGAGCCGCCGCTGCGCGCCTACGACACGAGCGGTCCGCAAGGCTGCGACGTGCGCGAAGGGCTTCCCGCGGTGCGGCGCGAATGGATCGAGGCACGGGGCGACGTCGTGGAGGTCCCTCGTTCGTACCGCCCGGCAACCGACGATTTGCGCCCGATGCCGCCGGCGCTTGCGGCGAGGATGCGGACCGCGCTGCGCGGCACCGGCCGCGTGACGCAGCTCCACTACGCCCGCAAGGGCATCGTGACGCCGGAGATGGCCTTCGTCGCCGTGCGCGAGGGGTTCGATCCCGAGTTCGTCCGGTCCGAGGTGGCGCGCGGGCGGGCGATCATCCCCGCCAACATCAATCACCCCGAGATCGAGCCGATGATCATCGGCCGGAACTTCGCGGTCAAGATCAACGCGAACATCGGCAACTCCGCGGTCTCCTCGTCCATCGAGGAGGAGGTGGAGAAGCTGCGCTGGTCCACGCTGTGGGGCGCGGACACGGTCATGGATCTGTCCACCGGCCGTGACATCCACGAAACACGCGAGTGGATCCTGCGCAACTCGGCGGTGCCGATCGGCACGGTGCCGATTTACCAGGCGCTCGAAAAGGTGGGCGGACGCCCCGAAGATCTCACGTGGGAGGTGTACCGCGATACGCTCGTCGAGCAGGCCGAGCAGGGGGTCGACTACTTCACCGTCCACGCGGGGGTGCTCCTGCGCTACATCCCCATGACGGCGCGCCGGCTCACCGGCATCGTCTCGCGCGGCGGATCCATCCTGGCCAAGTGGTGCCTGGCGCATCACCAGGAGAACTTCACCTACACGCACTTCCGCGAGATCTGCGAAATCATGCGCGCCTACGACGTCTCGTTCTCGCTCGGCGACGGCCTTCGTCCGGGCTCGATCGCCGACGCGAACGACGAGGCGCAGTTCGCCGAGCTGAAGACCCAGGGTGAGCTGACCCGCATCGCGTGGGAGTACGACGTCCAGGTGATGAACGAGGGGCCCGGCCACATTCCCATGCATCTCATCAAGGAGAACATGGAGAAGCAGCTCGAATGGTGCGACGAGGCGCCCTTCTACACGCTGGGACCGCTGACGACGGACATCGCGCCCGGGTACGACCACATCACGTCGGCGATCGGCGCCGCGCAGATCGGCTGGTACGGCACGGCCATGCTGTGCTACGTCACGCCGAAGGAGCATCTCGGGCTGCCCGATCGCAACGACGTCAAGGCCGGCGTGATCGCCTACAAGATCGCGGCGCATGCCGCCGATCTCGCCAAAGGCCACCCGCGCGCGCAGGCATGGGACGATGCGCTGTCGAAGGCGCGGTTCGAGTTCAGGTGGGACGATCAGTTCAACCTGTCGCTGGATCCGGCGACGGCGCGCGCGTTCCACGACGCGACGCTGCCCGCCGACGGCGCGAAGCTCGCGCACTTCTGCTCGATGTGCGGTCCGAAGTTCTGCTCGATGGAGCTGACGCAGCAGGTGCGGGGCATGGCCGAGAGCGGGATGGCCGAGAAGTCGCGCGAGTTCCTCGAGAAGGGCGGCGCGATCTACATCAAAGACACGTAGCCACCGCGCCGACCGCCCGATTTCCGTCAGTCTTACTCAATGCGCTCGAGCCGTTGTCGCACATCATTCGTGAACTGAACGAGAAATTCGGGACCGATTTCAAGGAAAAGACAAGGTCGTCATCCGCCAACTGGAGGAGCGCCTCGCCGCTCACGAATCGCTCGCCGACAGCATCCGTGTGAACACGCCTGAGAACGCACGGCTCACATTCGATTCAGTCGTCACGGATCAACTGCAGGATCTGGCGAATGCGAATTTCGAGTTCTACAAGCGGGTCACCGACGACGAGGCATTCGCGCGCCATTTCCTGAATTGGCTGTTCGATCGCGCGCGAAAGACCGCGGTCGGGGAGTGAATCGCGGTGCTACGATGCCTCCGCCGCCTGCCGCTCCGTCTGTCCCGCGACGGCCGCGAGATCGCGGCCGAACGGCTCCTTGCGACCCGCATCGATGCGCATGGCGATCTGATCGTCGATGAGCGTCGCGGCATCCGGACACTCGAACGCGACGCGGCTCCCGTAGATGCTGCGCGCGTATTCGACGTTGGCCTTCAGCCGGTGCCGCAGTTCCTCGCCGGACTTGCCCGCCTTCGCGTCCGCCACGTACATCTGGTCGATCTCGTTCAGCAGCGACGCCGCATAGGCGCGCAGCTCCGCGCGCGTCTTCAGCTCCGCGGTCAGCCGCATCAGCAGCGCGACCGCGTGCTGGAGGAGCGCTTCGGCGAACTTCGCGCGCGACTGATGGCCGCCTTGCTCGGCATCCCGCTGGCCCGAATCGTCCGCGTACACCACCGCCAGCGTCTCGCCGCCGGCGGCGACGGGCAACGCCAGCGCGATCGTGGGCGATCCGGTGAACGGCGCGCGGCTGCCGTCCGCGAGCTCCTCTCCCGACATCTGCTCGACGCGTCCTGACGAGGCCGCGCGCGTCAGCAGCGAGTCCATGCCGAGCGGCATCACCAGCTTCGCGATGTCGCGCTTCAAATCGAAGCCGATCTGGTGCTCGCCCTGCAGGCGGTTGCCGTTGACCTTGAAGAGCGCCACTCGCGGGAATTCCGCCGCGAGCTGCTCCACCAGCGTGGCGAGCACGTCGGAAATGGAGGTGGCGCCCGCCAGCGCCTCGAAGCCGCCCAGCAGCCCGTCGAGGAGGGAATCCGATGGGGCCGCGTGAACGACCGCCGCCGCCTCCGACGCCACGGCGCCTTCGAGCTTCGACTCGAGCTCGCGCCGCGCCTGCTCGTGCTCCTTCTCCGCCCGTTCGAGCGTCTGGACCCGGCTGCTGCTGGCCTTGAACAGCGAGGTCATCGCGCTGACCTTCGATTCGAGCGCGCGGATGCGATCCTTGGCGGTCTCGACCGCCGCGTCGAGCGTCGCCTTCTGGGCGGCCGCGGCTTCGAGCTGGTTGCTCAGGCGCTCCGCCTCGGCGCGCATCTTCACGAGGGTGGCTTCGAGGTGATCGTGATCGCGCCGGCTCTCGGTCTGGACCGTCTCGACACGTCCCTGGGCGTCCTTGAGCGCCGCCGCCAGCGCCTCCTTCTCCCTGGTGCGCTCCTTCAGCGCCCCCGCCAGGCTGTCCGTCTCCTTCGCGTGCTCCTTCAGCGCCGCCGCCAGGCCGTCCTTCTCCTTCGCGTGCTCCTTCAGCGCCGCCGCCAGACCGTCCTTCTCTTTCGCGTGCTCCTTGAGCTCGGCGCGCAGCGCTTCCAGTTGCTTGTGCGCCTCCGCCTTGGTCCGCGCGACGGCCGCTTCGGTGTCGGCCGCCGCCGCCTTCGCCAGCCGGCCGATCAGATCCACGACCTCGCGCTCGGCGCCCACCGGGGTCGAGAGCGCCGTCTCGAGCGCTTTCGTGGCCGTGTCTATCGACGCACGCAGCGCGTGGAGGTGCTGGAGGGATGAGGCCGCCGATCCGCCCAGTGCGCGGGTGACGAGCGCCGTGGTTTCCTTCGCCGCATATTCGCTGAATTCCATGAAGGGGGCTCCGACTTTGCAACGTCGGGGCCGGAGGCCACCCGCGGATTGGCGTGGAGTTTTCTGGAGATCGCCTTGTGGGCGCTTACCAATCGGACCTGCGATCGAACGGTTCTGTAAGCGGGCCTACCGCGGCACCGGTGGGGGCGCGGGAACGATCTGCACGATCGTCTTGAAGCGCTCGGGCGCGGCCCCCCTCTTCGGGTTCAGGTAGCCGGCCAATCCTGCCCACGTGTAGTCCTTCACGGTGACGCTCGGCGGGAACGCCATGGACTCCTCGCGGAACTTCGCCAGATCGAACATGTGCACCGGCGGCTCCTCGAAGACCATCTCCCCCTTCTGCTTCAGCACCGTCTTGTAGTAGGCGACGATCTGCGTGAAGTCGGTCAGCGTTCCAAAGAGGTAGTACCGCTGTCCCATGCCCGCGTCATACGAGGCGATGAACTGAGAGCCGGGATACAAGGGGACGCCGAGGGTCGTCTCGTTCGGCTCGCCCGAAGGCTGCGCCGTCGCGGCAGCCGGCCGCGGCGGCGTCGCAGGCTTCTGCGCTGGCGGCGCCGGCGGCTGGCCCGGGCGTGGGAAGGGCACAGGCGTCTGGCCCGCCAGCGCGAAGACGAGAGCCAGGGGCAGGAACATCGGTACGATTATAAAACGTAGAAGGTAGAAGGTAGAACGTAGAATGACGAAAATTCGCAACTCCCAACCTTCCAACCTCGAACTCCAAACTGCCAATGGACGACGAATGACTGACACTCTGCGGTTTTGTGAGGCGGAGCGGCCGTGGCTCCTGGAGACGATCGAGGCTCTGGTGCGCCTGGAATCGCCCAGCACGGACAAGGCGGCCGTGGATCGGTGCGGCGCCGAGCTGGCGCGCAGGCTCACTGCCGCCGGCGGACGGGTCGAGCGTGTGCCCCAGGTGGAACGCGGCGATCACGTGCGCGCCGTGTTTCCAGGCGGGCCCACGCAGGTTCTCGTGCTCGGGCATTACGACACCGTCTGGCCGGTCGGCCAGATCGAGCGCATGCCGCTGGTCGAACGGGACGGGCGGCTGCACGGGCCGGGCATCTTCGACATGAAGTCGGGTATTGCCGTCGCGATCCTGGCCGCGCGAGCCATGCGCGGGACGCCGCGCGCCACTCCGCCGACGATCGTGATGCTGTGGACGACCGACGAGGAGATCGGCAGCGCGACCTCGCGCGCGCTGATCGAACGGGAGGCGCGGGCGAGCGCCGCCGTGCTGGTGCTCGAACCGTCGCTTCCCGGCGGCGCGGCGAAGACGAGCCGCAAAGGCTGCGGCGAATTCGAGCTGGTGGTGCACGGGATCTCCGCGCACGCGGGACTCGACCCCGGAACGGGCGCGAGCGCCATTCACGAGCTGGCCCGGCAGATCATCGCGATCGAAGCGATCCAGGATCTTCCGCGCGGCATCAGCGTGAACGTCGGGGTGATCGCGGGAGGGTCCCGGGCGAACGTCGTCGCGGCCGAAGCGCGCGCCACAATCGACGTGCGCGTGCCGGCGATGGCTGATGTCGCGCGCGTGGAGTCGGCGCTCGCGGGACTCTCGCCCGAGCTTCGCGGCACGCGGCTCGAGCTGCGTGGAGGGGTGGACAGGCCGCCGCTCGAACGAAGCGACCGCGTCGTTCGTCTGTACGAGCTGGCGAAGGGCATCGCCGCCGACCTCGGCCGCACTCTGGGTGAGGGCGGCGCGGGCGGGGGCTCGGACGGGAATTTCACGGCGGCCGCCGGTGTTCCCACATTGGATGGCCTCGGCCCCGCGGGAGACGGCGCGCACGCGGCTCACGAGCACGTGATCGTCGACGATCTCGCGTGGCGGGCCGCGCTCGTGTGCGAGCTCATCGCACGCGTGGGCGCGGAGCAAAAGGACTAGAATAACGTCATGCCCAACGGAATGAAGACGGCGCTGCTGCTCGGACTGTTGAGCGCGGTGCTGCTCGCGCTCGGAGACATACTTGGCGGGTCGAACGGGCTCGTTCTCGCGTTCGTATTCGCCGCGATCATGAACTTCGGATCGTACTGGTTCTCGGACAAGATCGTCCTCCGGATGTACCGTGCGCGGGAGGTCGGTCCTGAGCACCCGCTGTACCAGACCGTCCAGCGGCTCACGGTACGGGCGAGCCTGCCGATGCCGAAGGTGTACGTGATCCCGGAGGCGTCGCCCAACGCGTTCGCGACCGGGCGCAACGCCTCGCACGCCGCCGTGGCGGCGACCGAGGGCATCCTGCGCGTGCTCAGCGAGCACGAGCTCGAAGGCGTGCTCGCGCACGAGCTCGCGCACGTGAAGCATCACGACATCCTGATTAGCTCCGTGGCGGCGACGCTCGCCGCCGCCATCATGATGGTCGCGCGCATGGCGCATTTCGCCGCGCTCTTCGGCGGGGTCGGCGGGCGCGACGACGGGCGCGACCGCGGCAGCAACCCGATCGCCCTGCTCGCGATGATGATCCTGGCGCCGCTCGCGGCGATGCTGATTCAGGCGGCGATCTCGCGGTCGCGCGAGTTCGCGGCCGACGCCGGCGGTGCCGCGATCGCGGGCAACCCGTACGGACTGGCCGACGCGCTGCGCAAGATCGACGCGGTCGCGAAGCAGGTGCCGCTGGACGCGAATCCGGCGACCGCCCACATGTTCATCGTGAAGCCGTTCTCGGGCGCGGGGTTGATGTCGCTTTTCAGCACCCATCCGCCGACCGAGGCGCGGATCGCCGCCCTGCTCGGCACATCGCGGTAAGAAACTCCCTCCACTCCTGTGTGTCTTGGGTGTCCGCCGTCAGCCTGCGGGGGCGGCGCCCGGGACGCGCAAGCTCGAACATCGCGACGCTTTCTCTTCCCGCTCAAGCGATTAGCGCGTCCCTCCGCCGGCCATTCCCTCTGGCGCTGTTCTTGCTGACACCCCTGCCGACGGTGCCCGCGAGTGGCACAGGGTCGTGGAGGGTCTGACAGTGGACGACTTCGACATCCCGCAGAACAAGCTGGCTGAGTCGGCCGAACGCGTCGTGGACCGGGCGCTGGATGAGGCGCGGCGCCGCGACCACGCGCTGCTGACGAACGAGCACGTCTGCCTCGCCTTTGCCCAGGTCGAGTGGGACATGTTCGGTCAGGTGATGCGCGACCTCGACCTGAATCCGCACGAGATTCTCCAGGCGCTCGAAGAGCACCTGCGGCTGCTGCCAAGCGTGCCGGGACGCGACCTGCGCGTCGCCCCCTCGACGAAGCTGCTGTTCAAGCTGGCGCTGCTGCAGGCGAGCCGGCTGGGGCGTCACGCCATCGAAGCGACGGATCTGTTCTCGGCGATCTTCGAGGAAACGCAAGGGATTCCCGTGTCGATCATCCGCCGCCACGGCATCGAGCCCGAGGCGCTGGTCTCGCGGCTCGCGACGCGCATGCGCGATCACGAGCTGCACGAGGAGCGGCTGAAGAAGCGGTTCGAGCTGCCCCCCTTCCTCAAGCATTTCGCGATCAACCTGAACCAGCTCGCGCGGCAGGACAAGATCGCGCCGGTCTACGGGCGCGACTTCGAGATGGACCAGGTCCTCGAGGTCCTCTGCCATCGCGAGCGCGCGAACTCGGTGCTGCTGCTCGGCGAGCCGGGCGTCGGCAAGACCGCGATTGCCGAGGGGCTGGCGCGCCGGATCGAGTTCGAGCCCGAGAAGGTGCCGGTCCGCCTGCGGGACTGCCAGATCGTCAACCTGCAGATGAACACGATGGTGGCCGGCACCATGCTGCGCGGCATGTTCGAGGATCGCATCCAGAACGTGATCCGCGAGATCAAGGAGCGGCCGAACCTGATCCTGTTCATCGACGAAGTGCACACGATGATCGGCGCCGGCTCGGCGCTCGGCGCCCCGTCGGACGCGGCCAGCGTCTTCAAGTCCGTCCTGGCGCGCGGCGAAGTGCGCATCGTCGGGGCCACCACGCTGAGCGAGTACAAGGAGTTCATGCAGGAGGACGAGGCGCTCGCGCGGCGGTTCCGCACCGTCCACGTGGCGGAGCCGAGCATCGAGGAGACGCGCAGCATCCTGTACAACCTGCGGCCCCGGCTCGAGCGGAACTACTCGGTGCGCATCAAGGACGAAGCCATCGAGACGGCGCTCGAGATGTCGCCGCGATACATGCGGCACCTGCAGCTGCCCGACAAGGTGATCGGCTGGCTCGACACCGCCGCGGTGAAGGCGGAGATCGCGCGGCGGTGGGAAGTCGGTTCGGCCGACGTGGTGAACGTGATCTCGAAGATCGCGCGGATCCCGGAAGACATGGTCTTCCGCGAGGTGACCGAACGCTTCCACGACATCGAGACCGAGCTCGCGCGCCGCGTCGTCGGGCAGCATGCCGCCATCGACGCGGTCGCGCGTCGGCTCGTGCTCAACAAGGGCCCGCTGAAGGACGGCTTCGACCGCCCGGATGGCGTCCTGCTGTTCCTGGGGCCGACGGGCGTCGGCAAGACGGAGCTGGCGAAATCGGTCGCCGAGTTCCTCTTCGGCGACGAGAAGAAGATGATCCGCGTCGACATGTCCGAGTACCAGGACGGCGCCGTGGCGGTCGACAAGCTGATCGGCATGCCTCGGGGCATCGTCGGCTCCGAGCGCGGCGGCGTGCTGACGAACCAGCTGAAGGACAACCCGTACTCCGTCGTGCTGCTGGACGAAGTCGAGAAGGCGAGCCCCGGCATGTTGAACCTGTTCCTGCAGGCATTCGACGAAGGCTGGGTGACGGATGGCCGCGGCAAGCGTGTCTACCTGAGCGACGCGATTGTCATCATGACGTCGAACATCGGCTCCGAGTGCTTCAGGAGGCTGAGCAGCCCGCTGGGCTTCTATTCCAAGCAGGTCGAGGTCGAGCAGGTGCAGGGCGAGATCACGCGGGAGCTGGAGCGGCGGTTCTCCCCCGAGTTCCGGAACCGCATCGACGAGGTGGTCATCTTCCGGCCGCTCGCCAAGGACGAAGTGCGCCAGATCGCGCTGCAGCAGATCGCGAAGATCGAAGCGTCGCTCGTCAAGACGGGGCGCTCGCTCACGGTCACTCCGGCCGCGCTCGAACAGCTCGTGGCCGACGGGTACAGCCTCGCCTACGGCGCCCGGTTCCTGAAGCGCGCGATCGAGAACCGGATCAAGCTGCCGATCAGCCAGCGCTGGACCGAAGGCGAGGCGTTCACCGCCGACGTGCGCGACGGCCAGTTGCAGATCGAGGTGACGCACCGGCGCTACGCGCTCGCGGCCACGGCATGATCGTGAGTTGATGAGAAGATCAACTCCAAATTCCAAAGTCCAAATTCCAAAGGACTCCAAACGTCAAAACTCCACAGGACTCCAAACGTCAAATTCCAAAGTTTGGAGTTTGTCGTTTGGCGTTTGGAGTGTCTTTGGACTTTGGAATTTGGAGTTTGGAATTATCTAGAGAAGGTACGCGAGCGCGAACCCTATCTGCGCGACGAACATCATGCGGTACATGTGCGCCCAGGACACGTGGTTCTCTTCGACGGCGAGATCCTCCGGGCGCCGCAGCATCAGGTAGCAGACGTAGGCCCCGTAGATGGTCATCAGCGCCGCGAGCGCCTGCAGCAGGTAGAAGTTGCCCGTGAGGACATGCGCGAACGCGCCGGCCGAAATCATCAGGAAGGGAAGGACGAACGAGGGCGAGATCATCCACGCCGCTCGCGTCACGCCGTGGATGATCGGCAACGTCCGGCAGCCGCCGCGCGCGTCCCCCTCCATGTCGGCGAAGTCCTTCGTCGTCGACGCGCCGAGCAGGAACAGGCCGAAGATCGCGCCGATGTACCACGGTTCCGGTCCGTACATCGTCTTGATTGATGTCCAGCCGGCCACTTTCAGGAGCACGCCCCTGGGGATTGCGATGGTGACATTGGCCCAGACACCGCGCCGCTTCGTCCGCAGCGGTGGGACCGAGTAGATGTACGTGCACACGACCGCCGCGGCCACCAGCCAGAAGCACTCGTGGCGACCGCCTGGCGCGACTATCCACGCAAGAACGAGCGCGATCGCGTAGGTCACCCAGGTGAACACCCACGCGTCCCGCCGGGACAGCCGGCCGGAAGGCAGCGGGCGTTTCGGCTTGTTGACGCTGTCGATCTCCAGGTCGTAAATCTGGTTCAGCGCGTTGTTCCCGGCGTTCAGCACCGCCGCCATGGTCGCGCCCACAATCGGAAACAGCAGCAGGCCGGCATGCCACGTCTCGCGCGGCGTCGCGCCGTACGCTGTTGCGGCACCCGACACGAACCCGAGCGCCGGGGCGACGAGGGTAAAAGGCCGCGAGAATTCGAGGAAGAGGCGCGCGCGCGACTGCTCCGTCATGACAGGATCGCCGCGAGCCAGAGCGCCGCGGCCGCCGCGATGGCGGTATTGAGGAAATTCAGCACGTCGTTGTTCACGAAACCGGGCGCCTCAAGCGTAGCGCCGAGCGCGCTTTCCGCAAAGGATCCGATCGTGGCGCCTGCCACGACTGGCAGCAGCATGGATGCGGGCACGATGCCGGTCAGCACCGCGAGACCCGCGAGCGCGGCCGCGCCCAGAAGGCCCGCGGCCGTGCCTTCGATTGACACCGCGCCAGAGGTGCCTGGCGCGACGCGCGCAAACCTCCCCACGAGGTACGTCCGCCGCCCCCACGCCTTGCCGATCTCGCTGGCGACCGTGTCGCTTCCGCCCGCCGCAAGCGCCGCGACGAATGCGAGGCGCGCCGGACCTGACGCGTACGTCAGCGTCGAGAGCACTGCCGCCGCCGCGGCAAACCCGGTGTTCGCCAGGGCATTGGCCGCGCCTCTCCGTCCGCCGCGCCCTTCCGCAATCCCGAGGAGCATCTTGCGGCGGAGACCGGCGCGCGACGCGATGACCGCGGCGGTAAACGTCGCGAACAGCAGCCCCCAGCCCGCCCAGCCGAGCGACACCATGATGGCGGTGCCGAGCACCGCCCCGATGACGGCGCCTGAGATGCCGACGGTGCGCGCGGCATACCCTGCCAGTGCGACAGCCGCATTGACGGCGATGGCGAGTGGCAGCGCCGACCTTGCCGCGCTCCATGCGGCCGCGGCAAGGTCGTTACTCACGAGCGACGACCCCCAGAGCACGGCGGCGGCGGTGAACGGCACGGACAGGTTGTCGTCGAGGCGAATCGGGATCGTTTCGACCAGTGCGGCAGCGACAGCCGCGACGAGCGGCGCGCCGACGGAGAACCACACGTACGGCGGCGGCATCACCGGCGGCCGGCACCACCAGCAGAGAAAGGCCCCCGCGGCTCCCCCGCCCACCATCAGGGCGGCCGTGCCCGCCACCGACTTCTCACGGTTCCACGGAATCTTCACGCCGGGGAACCTCCGGCCGACGAGCGTCGCCAGCCCGTCTCCAGCCGCAAGGATGCCCCATGCGCCCGCAACGATGTCGGGACGCGCCGGGAACAAGACGATGAGCAGCAGGACGGAGAGAGGGTAGAAGACGATGCCCGAGAGCCGGCGTCGAATCCCTTCGTCCGCGCGGAACAGCGACGGCGCGATGCGCGGGAGGGCGTAGAGGTTGAAGAGGACCGCGAACGAGGCCAGCGCCGCCGCCTCCCACGGACTGAGGACCCGCAGGAGGGCGGCAGCCGCCCCCATGGCGATGTGGACGAACTGCCGCCGGTCGTCGGCAAAGCGCGTCGCCGTCATGCGCCCGGCGCGGCGCGCGACACCTCGCGGCGCCAGTAATCGAGCAGATCCTGCAGCGTGCGCTCGATGGGAATCTCCGGCGACCACCCCGTCTCCGCGGCAATCCGCGACCCGTCCCCCAGGAGCAGGGGGTTGTCGCTCGGCCTGAACCGCGAACTGTCGACTTCCACTGCGATCGCGCGAGGCGACAACGCGACGAGCGCATCGAGGAGGTCGCCGACGCGGTACGCTTTCCCCGAGCAGACGTTGTAGGGCCGGCGTGCCGTCCCCCGCGTGACGATCAGCCGGTAGGCCCGAACGGTGTCGCGCACGTCGGTGATGTCGCGCCGGGCGTCCAGATTGCCGACCTGCAGGACCGGATCCCGGCGTCCAGCCTCGATCTCGGCGATCTGCCTGGCGAAACCCGACGTGGCGAAAGTCGGCGACTGGCGCGGACCGGCGTGGTTGAACGGACGCGCCACGAAGACGCGAGTCACCTCGTCATGGCCGGCGAGCATTTCCTGCGCGAGCTTGCTGACGCCGTACGGCGTTGCCGGCCCGATCGGATGCGTCTCGGTCATCATCGAATTGGACCGCCGGTACACCAGCGCCGACCCGGTCACGAGAACGGGACAGGCCAGCCCGGCGCGGGCGACACCCTCGAGCACGTGATGCGTGCCGAGGACGTTGATGCGCAGCGGGCGCACCGGCTCGGACCACGAATCGCCCGCGTGCGCGCTCCCCGCGCAGTGATACACGGCCGACGGCCGCAGCTCGGCCAGCGCCGCGGCCACCGCCTCGCGATCGAGCACGTCGACCGCTTGCCAGACGACGCGTGGGTCGTCCACCGCGATCGGCGTGCCGCCGGGCCCCTCCCACGCGGCGACGGCCGGATGGAACTGCAGGAGATGCTCGACGAGATGACTGCCGGCGAATCCTGTGGCGCCCGTGACGAGAGGTGGACCCGGCACGATGGTGGGGCTACGCGTCCCGCGAGCCGTACTGCGACTCGTAGTAGGTCCGGAAGGCAGGGTCGGCGTCCTTGATCGGCCGCCACCACCATTCGTTCTGCGCGTACCACGCGACGGTCTGGGCGAGGCCCATGTCGAACGAGATGCGCGGCGTCCAGCCCAGCCGGCGGAGCCTGGACGTATCGAGCGAGTAGCGGCGATCGTGGCCGAGGCGATCGGCGACCGGACGAATGAGCGACTCGGGCTTGTCCAGGAGCTGGAGGATGCTCCTGGTCAGGTCGACGTTGCGGACCTGATTGCCGCCGCCGATGTTGTACACCTCCCCGGACACGCCGGCGTCGATCAGCAGATCGAGAGCCTGGCAGTGATCCGACACGTGCAGCCAGTCGCGCTCGTTCAGGCCATCACCATACAAAGGCACCGGCACGTTGTCGATCGCATTGGTGATGAAGAGCGGAATGACCTTCTCTGGAAACTGATTCGGTCCGTAGTTGTTCGAGGCGCGCGTGACGATGACGGGCACGCCGTAGGTCGCCCAGTAGCTGTAGGCGAGCCGGTCGGCTCCCGCCTTGCTCGCCGAGTACGGATTGCGCGGGCGGAGCTCGTCGGTCTCGCGGCTCGATCCGTCCGCCACGCTGCCATAGACCTCGTCGGTCGAGATTTGCACGAACCGCCGCAATGACGGCGCCTGCCGCGCCGCCTCGAGCAGCACGAACGTGCCGTACACGTCGGTCATGATGAACTCGCCGGCGCCTGCGATCGATCGATCGACGTGCGTCTCGGCGGCGAAGTGAACGACGATCTCCGATTCCGCGACGAGCGGTCCCGCGGCGGTCGGGTCCGCGACGTCTCCCTTGACGAAGGCGTGCCGCGGATTGTCCATCACGTCCTTCAGGTTCTCGAGGCGGCCCGCGTAGGTCAGCTTGTCCAGCGTCGTCACCTCCCAGTCGCCGTGGGTGCTGAGGGCGTGGCGCACGAAGTTGGAGCCGATGAAACCGGCGCCGCCGGTAACCAGGACCTTGATCATTTATTGAGCGCCTCCGGTGGAACGGCGTGGAGCAGATCCGACCGTCATCGTTGCGTCGTCGGCTGCCCCGTGAGCGCGCCGAGGAAATTCGAAAACGTGCCGACGCCGGCGAGCGTGAACGAGATGTTGAACCGCTGATCCTTTGGGATGATGAACCGGCTGAAACTGGGGTAATTGTAGCGCTGGTATTCGAAGGCAATCCCACAGCACTGCGCGTTGTAGTACGCGGTCACACGCTGCTGGATCCAGGTGGATCGCCCGATGTCGTAATTGAAGCTGTACGCGCCCCCCAGTCGCTGGCTCGGGAGACGGTAACTGGCGGCGCCCGTGATGAAGTTATCAGAGCGGAACAGGTCGGCCCCGGTCGGCAACTTTCGCTGGCTGAAGTTGCCGGAGGCCTGCAGCAGCGTGGTATTCACCGAGCCGCCGAGCGAGATGCTCTGGAAGGCCGAGATCTCCGGGTCGTACTCCATGCGCACATCCACGCTGGCGCTCGATACCGGAGTGAACCGCGTCGTGAGCGACACCGGAGAGAAATTGCTCGGAGGCCGTCCATAGAAGCTCGTGCTGTAGCTGCCGTCGAACTGCGACAGCTCCGGATTGCCGTAGTGCGTCTGCTGGATCGTGGTCGAGAGAATTTCCCGTGCCGTGGCATCGGGGCCGCTCCCCTTGACGAGCACCCGGTTCACGAGACCGTACTGCATCTCGAGGCTGCCCCCGATGGTGTAGTCGCGTCTATCCAGCTTGATGACCTGCTTGACGTTCTCGACGGTGGTCGTCCGGCGAAACTCGATCGACGGCTCGATGACGTGCTTGATGCGCGCCGCGTACCCGCTGCCGGGGCGGTCCCACACGCGCGCGAATACCGGGCCGACGATTTCCGAGCGGAAGTCGAAGTACTGGCGCAGGATGCCAATCGGGACCACGGCGCCCGTGACCGGATCGTTGCTCTTGTTGTACCAGGTGCCGCGCCAGCCCATGTTCGAGTTGACCGTCAGGAAGGTCAGTTTCGAGAACGGGAGACGCACGCCCCCTCCACTGTCCCACCGCTGCAGCGTCAGGTCGGACACGGTGGTTCCGCTTCGCGTGCCCCGCAGTGCGTTGGAATAGTTGACCGAGCCGTTGACGTAGAGGGGTGTTTTGCCCAGCCGGGTGGTGGAGCGTGAGAACGAAATCGACGGCCGCTGCTCGTTGATCGACGACGAGGTCGCCCCGTAGAAGTACTCGTCGTAGCTGTACGTGCCGCTCAGGGAGAATCCGCTCAAATTGGCGGCTGCCGAGCCGCCCCACCGACGCGATCGCTGTGACGCGTCGTAGATGTTCTGGTTGTACAACTGCTGAACGGTGACGTCCGAGAAGTAATCGAGGTATCCGCTCACCCGCGTGTGACCGGGCAGTTGCTCGCTCATGTTGCCGCGGAGCGAGTAGCTCTTCCTGGCGGGGCTGTCGATGGTCTGCCCGTTGTTCTCGAACGTGGCCTGGTGTTCGTTGATCACGTACGCGCGCGCGTTGCCGTTGCCAGTCGCCGAACGGATGTACCGGTATTCCCCGCCGTACCCCATGCCCGTGTTCGAGAACCAGTCGTGAACGAACGTCGCGTCCTGGCTGCGCGAGAGAGCCCAGAAGAACTGGTTGCTGATCGTGCGCCCGCGATAAGTCGAGTTGCCGTAGATCGGCATCAGGAACCCGGTCGCGCGGTCCTCCTCCTGGATCGGGTAGTACATGATCGGCAGATACATCAACGGGACGCCCTTCACCGAAAATATGGCGTTCTTCAGGATGGCGTAGTCGTCGAGATTCAGCGTGATCGACCCCGACACCAACACCCAGCGGGGCGTCGGCTGCACGCAGGTGGTGAAGCCTCCGTTCTTGAGCCGGTACTTCTTCGGGCCGATCTTGTGCAGCTCCTCCCCCCAGAAGTACGCGTCGGGTTCCTGGCTTCCGAACAGGCTGGGATTCGGCTTGTCGCGCAGCTCGGCCGTGCCGAACGCGACGTAGAAGGTGCCGGTGCGGTTCTTTGTGTCGAACTCCATCCGCTCCGCCGTGATCCGGTTGCGGCCCGACACGAACACGATGTTTCCTCGAGCGGTGATGCGTCCCAGCTCCGGGTAATGCTCCATGTGATCCGCGAAGAACTGCATCTCGTCGCAGTCGATGCGCACCGGCACGTCAGGTGTGCCGTCCAGAATCGCGTGATCCGCGAGCTTGCCGTTGACGATCTCCTTCCCCATCGACGCCTTGAGGCTCTGCGCCTGGTAGAGATTGCAGCCGGAGAAGTCCTGCGCGCGCGCAGGCGCGGGGACGCCGAGCCAGTCGACGGCGAAGCAGAGCACGAGGATGGGGTAGAAACGGACCATGAACGTCGGAGTCCTTCGGAGGATCAGCGAAGAATAGCACGCAGGGGACCGATGAGAAAGATCGATCCCGCGACGACGATGGGCGCCGCCGCCGCGTGCGCGCGATCCAGCGCGGCCTCGGGATCCGCGACGATGTCGATGCGGACCGCCGGGCCGGCGGCCTCGCGCGCCGCCGCGGCCAGCTCCGCCGCGCTCAACGCGCGGGGGCTCGGCGCGGTGGTGCAGACGATCGTCGCGCACGCGGGCGCCAGGGCGGCCGCCATCCCAGCCACGTCCTTGTCGCGCATCGTCCCGAACACGAGCGTGACCTTCGTCCAGCCGATGTCGCGCAGGTGCGCTGCCAGCGCGCGGGCACCCGCGGGATTGTGCGCGGCGTCGAGCAGCACGTCCACTCCCCTCCACGTCAGGCGCTCCAGCCGGGCGGGCCAGACCGCGTCGGCCACGCCGGCCCGCGCCGCGTCGTCGCCGACGGTGATGCCGATCCTGTCGAGCTCGTCGAGCATCGCGACGGCGACGGTGGCGTTGTCGCGTTGATGCCGGCCGGCGAGCGCCAGCGTGACGTGGTCGAGCGTGCGGCGGGGCGAGTGAATGCGGACGAGGCGCGACGCGGCGGCGCCGAGCGGCGCGACCCGCACGCGCTCGTGCGCGCGAATCAGATGCGCCCCCTGCGCGAGGCAGACCTCCGCCACCACACGCCAGGCCTCGGGCGGGAGCGCGCCGCAAACCACGGGGATGCCCGCCTTGATCACGCCGGCCTTCTCGCGCGCGATCGATTCGACGGTGGAGCCCAGCTGCTCCTGGTGCTCCAGATCGATTGTCGTGATCGCCGCGGCAACCGGAGTGACCACGTTGGTGGCGTCCAGCCGCCCGCCAAGACCCACTTCGAGGACCGCGATGTCGACTCGCGCCTCCCGAAAGAGCTCGAAGGCGGTCGCCGTCGTGCACTCGAAGAACGTCGGCGGGGCGGCCAGATCGCCGGCGCGCCTCAGCGACTCGACGGCGGCGCGAACGCGGTCGGCCGCCGCGCGCAGGGCGGATGTGGACACCTCGCGTCCGTCGATGACGAAGCGCTCTTCCAGGCGGACGAGGTGCGGCGACGTGTAGCGGGCGGTGCGGTGGCCGGCCGCGCGAAGCGCAGTCTCCACCATGACGGTGACCGACCCCTTGCCGTTGGTGCCGGCGACGATGAGGGAGCGAAAGCTGCGCTCCGGATGGCCGAGCGACTCGCAGAGCCTCGAGATGTTCTCGAGGCCGAATTTCATCCCGAGACGTTCGAGGGCGAACAGCCAGGCGATCGGATCGTCAGCGTTCACGCCGGCGCTTCTGAAGGCGGCTGCGGCTCCGCGACGGCGGGCGCGGGTTCCGGGGCAGCCAGCCCGGCCCCGCCGAACCGGAGGACGCGAACGAGCACGTCTTTCAGCTCCCGCCGATCCACGACGAGGTCGAGCATGCCGTGCTCCACGAGGAACTCGCTGCGCTGGAAGCCTTCGGGGAGCTTCTGGCGAATCGTCTGCTCGATGACCCGTGGCCCCGCGAACCCGATGAGCGCCCGCGGCTCGGCGATGTTGACGTCACCCAGCATGGCGAAGCTGGCCGTCACGCCGCCGGTCGTGGGATCCGTCAGGATGGAAATGTAGGGCAGGCGCGCGCGATCCAGCCGCGCGAGCGCGGCGCTGATCTTCGCCATCTGCATCAGCGACAGCGTGCCTTCCATCATGCGCGCGCCGCCCGAGCACGACACGATCACCACGGGGATCCGTGCGGCGATGGCCCGCTCGATGACGCGCGTGATCTTCTCGCCCACGACGACACCCATGCTCCCGCCGATGAAGCCGTACTCCATGGCGGCCACGGCGCACTCGACGCCCCCGATGCGCCCCGTCGCGGTAATCACCGCGTCCTTGAGTCCCGTCGCGATGATGCTGGCGTCCAGGCGCGTGCGGTAGGGCTTCGTGTCGGTGAACTGCAGCGGATCGGTCGACGCGAGGCCGGAATCGTGCTCCACCCACTCGCCGTCGAACAGCGTGCGCAGCCGCTCGGTCGCCGAGAGGCGCAGATGGTGGCCGCACTTGGCGCAGACGTTCAGGCTGGCCGCGAGATCCTTGTTGTAGATGGCCTGGCCGCACGCCGGACACTTCACCCACAACCCTTCCGGCACCCGGCTCTTGTCGGGCGGCGGCTCGATCGGCTTGCGTACCTTCTTGAACCACGCCATACGGGGAGCATACCTCAGGGTGCTGAGAGGTGCTAAGGGGTGCTGAAGGGTGCTGAGAGGCGCTGAAGGGTGCTGAGAGGTGCTGAAGGGTGCTGAGAGGTGCTAAGGGGTGCTGAAGGGTGCTGAGAGGTGCTGGGACTGGGTGCCTGGTGCCGCAGCGTGACGGCTGGACTCGCTGCCTGCCGCCTACTGCCTGCTACGTTCTCGGTACGTAGTATCGCGTGCCCTTGCCCATCGTTCTGAGCTGCCGCTCCAGATCCGCCAGCGCGTCCTCTCCCCACGACAGATCGAACTGCGAGGTTTCGACGACGAGCAGCGGCGTCGCGTTGTAGTGGAAGAAGAAGTGGTTGTAGGCCTCGTTCAGCTCGCGGACGTACTCGTCGCCAAGCGGCGGCAGCTCGGGGTTGGCGCGCTCGCGCTCCCGCAGCCGGCGCCTGAGAACGTCGGTCGGCGTCTGCAGGTAGATCACCAGGTCGGCGGCCGGAACATCCTGCGCGAGCAGCTCGAACACCCGCTGGTAGATGAACAGCTCGTTGTCGTCGAGGTTCAGGTACGCGTAGATCTTGTCTCGCTCGAACAGGTAATCGCAGATGGTGAGCTGGCTGAACAAATCGCTCTGGCGGAGCAAGGTCTGCTGCCGGTGCCGCGAGAGCGTGAAGAACAGCTGCGCCTGGAACGCGGCGCCCGGCCGCTCGGCGTAGAAATCCGCGAGGAACGGGTTGTCCGTCTCCTCGAGCACGGTGGTCGCGTCGAGGCGGGACCCCATCCGGTCCGCCAGCAGCGACTTGCCGACCCCGGTGGGCCCCTCGATGGCGATGTAACGGAAGTCGAAGCTCGCGCTCAACCTGCCCGGAAGTATAGCCAAAGGCCGCGGGCGTTGCGATAGCATTGATCCCGTGCGGATCGAGCGCATCGAGCTGAGACTGCTGCGGCTGCCGCTCGTCCGCTTCTTCGAGACGAGTTTCGGGCGGATCCACGAGCGGCCGTTCGTCCTCGTCACGGTGGAAGAGGCCGGCAGCGCCGGCGTCGGCGAGTGCGTCGCCGATGCCAATCCGTTCTACAGCGCCGAGACGACCGCGACGGCGTGGCACATCATCAGCGAATTCGTCGCGCCGATTGTCCTCGGACGCGAGTTCGCGCATCCGCGCGAGATCTTCGATGCCCTCGCCGTCATCCGCGGGCACAACATGGCGAAGGCCGCGGTGGAGATGGCGGCCTGGGATATGTACGCGCGCCAGCAGGGACGCCCGCTGGCCGGCGTCCTGGGAGGCAGTCCGGCGATCATCGAGTCGGGGATTGCGTCAGGCGTGTCGATCGGCATCCAGGACTCGCTCGACGAGCTGGCCGAGCGGGTGGACGTCGAGCGCCGCACGGGTTATCGCCGCATCAAGATCAAAATCAAGCCGGGCTGGGACATCGACGCCGTGGCGATGATCCGGGAGCGCTTCGGCGATATTCCGCTGATGGTCGACGCCAACGCGGCCTATCACCTGGCGGACGCGGCGCACCTGTCGCGCCTCGATCCGTTCGGCCTGATGATGATCGAGCAGCCGCTCGATTACGACGACATCCGCGACCACGCCGCGCTGCAGCGGCAGATCCGGACGCCGATCTGCCTCGACGAATCGCTCCACGCGGTCCGCGCGGCGGCCGAGGCCATCGAGATCGGCGCCTGCCGGATCATCAACATCAAGCCGGGCCGGGTCGGCGGGCACGGCCAGTCGATTCGGCTGCACGACCTCGCGGCGGCACACGGCATTCCCGTCTGGCACGGCGGCATGCTCGAAAGCGGCATCGGCCGCGCGCACAATATTCACTTGTCGACGCTCGCGAACTTCCGGCTGCCGGGCGACGTCGCCGCGAGCCGACGGTACTACGCGCCCGATTTGATCGATCCGGAGATCGACGTACGCCCCGACGGCACGATCGCCGTGCCGACCGGTCCGGGGATCGGGGTCACGATCGACTGGAATCGCGTGGCGGCCGCGACCGAGGCGCGTCTCGAAACACGGATGAACACGGACCACGGAAGCACACCGACCACGGACGACCACGGAAGCACACGGAAGGCTGAACCGCCGAAGGCACGCACGTAATGCAGATGAAGCACTCGATCTCGATCCGTCGATACGCACTCGCGCTGGTCTCCACGATGTCGCTCTCGGCCTGCGGCAGCGCGCCTGTCGCTCCGGCCGCGCCCGCCATCCGGTTCGAGCAGAAGCTCGCATGGATCCTCCGGCTCGAAGACCAGCGCCTGCTTCGTATCGAGCCCGCCGCGCCGGCGGTCCCGGCGGTCGTCCCCGGCCGGAAGCGGGCGGCGCTGCCCGTCGCGCCTCCACCCGCGCCTCCGGATCTGCTGACACTCGTCGCCGATCCGGAAGCGCGCGTCCGGCGGCGCGCCGCGCTCGCGATCGGCCGCATCGGCCTCCGGGAAGGGGTTCCCCCCCTCGTCACGGCGCTCGCGGATGTCGATCCCGAGGTTCGCGAGATGGGCGCCTTCGCGCTGGGCTTGATCGCGGACGTCTCGGCTGTCGCGCCGTTGTCGACGGCGCTGACCGACGCGTCGCCGCTGGTGCGCGGGCGCGCCGCGGAAGCGCTCGGACTCATCGCGGCCAAAGATGCCGCGGGACTGGCGGCCGCGAAGGTCTCCGCGGCCGCCGTGGGCCGGATGACGGCCGAGTATGCCAGCCACCCCGCCGTTGCCGGCATGAAGCCGGACGACGAGACGAACGGACCGCCGGAGGCGCAGGCGTTTCGGCTCGGCCTGTTCGCGCTCGTGCGGCTGAAAGCGTACGAGCCGCTGGCCGCGGCCGCGCTCGACGCATCAGGCCGGCCCGTGACTGCGTGGTGGACGGTTGCCTTTGCGCTGCAACGGATCAACGACCGGCGCGCGGCGCCGGCGCTCGTGCGACTGCTCGCCACGCCCGGCAAGTACACCGCATCGTTCGCGGCGCGCGGCCTGGGTGCGCTGAAGGAGCCGTCATTTGTCGGCCCGCTGCTGCCGTTGGCGGCAGCCCCGCAGACGCCGCTCGAGGTGAGGATTTCGGTGGTTCGCGCCCTGGCGCAGCTTGGCGACGCCCGGTCGGCGGAGCCGCTCGCGCGCCTCGCGTCGGACGCGCAGACGGATCCGAACGTGAGGCTCGAGGCGGTATCGGCGCTCGGCGCACTGCGCGCCGCGTCAGGTCTGTCGGTCGTCCAGGACCTGATGAGCGATCCGTGGCCGTCCATGCGGATCGCCGCGCTCCGGGCCGCAGCCGCCATCGACCAGGAGAGCTTCCTGCTGGTGCTGTCGGGACTCGATCCGGATCCGCAGTGGAGCGTCCGCGCCGCGCTGGCCGACATCCTGGCGACGCTGCCCAGGGACGTGGCCGCCGCGCGCCTCGAGGCCATGCTGCATGACGAGGACCAGCGGGTGCTGCCCCCGGTCCTGAACGCGCTGGTGCGGGTCGGCGCCCCGGACGCGGCTTCGGTCGTCATGGCTCACGTCAAAGTGACGGACTTCGTGGTTCGCGCGCACGTCGCGCGCCTGATCGCGCAGCTGAAACCGGCAGGCGGGCTCGACGCGCTGAAGGAGTTGTACCGCGTGTCCCGCGCCGACGCCGCCTATGACGCGCGCGCCGACACGCTGGCCGCGCTGGCGGAGTACGGGGGCGCCGCGGCCAGCGAGACGGTCAAGGAGGCGCTGGCCGACAAGGACTGGGCGGTGCGGCTGCGCGCGGTGACGCTGCTCGCGAAACTCGATCCGTCCGGCGATTACCGGCTGGCGATTCGCCCCGCTCCGCCGACCCCGCTCGGCACCTACGAGGATCCGGCCCTGGTGTCGCCGGCCTACTCCCCGCACGTCTTCATCGAGACGGCGAAGGGCACCATCGAGATCGAGCTGGCCGTCCTCGACGCGCCCGAGACGTCGCGCAATTTCATGGCGCTCGCGCGCAAGGGGTTCTTCAACGGCCTGCAGATCCACCGGGTCGTCCCCAACTTCGTCGTGCAGGACGGGGATTCGCGCGGAGACGGGGAAGGAGGGCCGGGCTATACCATCCGCGACGAGCTGAACGAGCGGCCGTTCGTGCGCGGGGCCGTCGGCATGGCGCTGGCGGGACCCGACACCGGGGGCAGCCAGTTCTTCATCGCGCACTCGCCGCAGCCGCATCTCGACGCGAAGTACACGGTGTTCGGCCAGGTGGTCGGCGGGATGGCGGTCGTCGATCGCATTCAGCAGGGGGACGTGATCCAGCGGGTGAGAGTCTGGGACGGAAAAACAATGCAGTGAGACAGCTTCCAGCTTCCTGCTTCCAGCTTCCTGCTGGAAACTGGGAGCTGGGAGCTGGGAACTGGAAACTTCTTTTGTACAAGCGAAAAGGGGGCGACGGCCGCCCCCTTTTTCAGCGGGAGAGGTGGCTACCGCTTCTTGCCGCCCTTCTTCTTCCCGCCCTTGGCCGTCTTCTTTGCCATTGCGCTTTATCCCCCCCTTCACTCGTGGGATTCCGACTGCGAGGAGCTCTCGCGGCGCCCGTCGCCTCTTTGCGTAACTCCCGCCTCATCGCGGGAGGTCGGCCGCCAAAAAAATTGGGGGTGTCATCATTCGACACCCCCGGTCCGGTGGACGGCGCTTAGCGCTTCTTTCCGCCCTTTTTCTTGCCGCCCTTAGCAGTCTTCTTCGCCATTATTCCTCCTTGGAACGTGGCAGCTCAGCTGAGTTTCCGGTCGCCTATGGTTACAACAGGTGGGCTGAGCGATCCACCCTCATACAAGATGTAGATTATGGATGAGAAAATGCGACTGTCAAGCACAAAGTGGCATCGAAAGTCAAAAACCGCACAAAAAGTTTGTCGGCGGGAGCGCGCGGAGACTGTAGCTATGCCGCGCCGAGGCGCGTGAGCGCGCGGCGCGCGGTGGCGCGCGAGTCCGCGGCGGCGCCGAAGAGCGACGCGGCGGTTCGATAGTAGGCGATCGCGCGGTCGCGGCGGCCGGCGCGTTCGTGCAGCCGCGCGGCTTCGACGTACGCGGTGCCGAGGATCGGCGGCGGGCACACGGCCGCCCCGCCGATCGCGAGCTCGAATTGCGCGAGCGCCTCGATCTCCGCGCGCCGCGCTTCGAGCAGACGGCCGTATCGATAGCGCGCGACGGGATCGCCGCCGTTGAGCGCGAGCGATCGTTCGAGCGCCGCCGCCGCCGCGTGGAGCGCGTTCTGCTCGAGGTTTCGAAATCCTTCGAGCGAGAGCCGATACGCCTCGGCGCGGCGCGCGTCGGGCGCGTGGCGCAGCCGCTCGGCGGCCCGCGCGCGGATGTCGTAGGGATCCGGCGACCCCGCGGCCACGATCGCCGAGTGATAGGCGCTCGTCGCGGCGGACCGGTGGCCGAGCCGGTCGTAGGCTTCGCCGAGCCGCAGGTACGCAAGCGCGAGCGCCAGATACGGCTGCTGGGGCTTGCGCTGGACCACGGCGGTCAACTGCTCGATCGCATGATCGGTCTGGTGCAGGGTCTCGAGATGGCGCGCGATCCCGACCCGCGCCTGCACCTCGGCGAGGGCCGGCTGGTTGACGCGCTGCTCGCGGGCCGCGGCGAGCAGCGTCCCCCAGGTGTCCAGGCTGGCGCTGGTGTCGTGCAGGTAGTTGTCCTGGATCTCCGCGGTCTGCGACACGAAGAGCGGGTTGCCAGGGTAGCGGTCGTGGAGCGAGTCGAGCATCTGGAGGGCGCGGCCGGCGGCCTCCTCGTACCAGAGGTAGATGACGTGCAGCTGGTAATCCGCCTCGCCCTGCATGAGGCGGCCGCGATTGCGCGCGCGCAGCATCTCCTCGAGCCCCTCCTTGCGATCCCCCCCGGGCAGCAGCAGGAGAAACCGCAGGATCTTCGCCGCGGCGGGCGCGACATCCGCGTAGTACTTGTACATTCCGATGCCGAAGTAGGCATCCTCGAGTCCGGGATCGAGCGCGACGGCCCGCTCGAGGGCCTCCTTGATCCGCTTTCCGTCGCGCGCGGCCGAGAGCTTCTCGTTGCGCAGCACACGGAACTGGACGCGGGCCGCATACGCGCCGCCGTGGTAGAACCACGCTTCCGGATCGTCGGGGGCACGCGCCGTCCAGGCACTGGTGGTGCGGATGGCCCGCTCGACGGCGGCGGAGAATTCCGCGTCGAGCATGTGGCTGTCCGGGTCGAGCAGGATGCGCCACCAGACGGCGGTCGCCGCGAGCACGTCGCAGGCTTCCTGCGGCGCGGGGCCGCAGGCGCGGCGCAGTTCCGCGTCGACCTGGTCGAAGCGGGCCTCCAGGATGACGTCGTACGCGCGGACGAGGCCGTCCACGCCACGCAGCTCGTGCCCCTTCGACTCGCGTGCGACCATGCGCTCGCTCGGGGCAGGTCCCTTCGACTCGTCGCCAGGGGTAGAGAGCCCTGGCCTGAGCGAGCGCGTAGAGGCAGGCGAGCCGAAGGCCAGCAGCCAGGCTGCCGCGCAGAGGACCAGCGCGCTCGGCCACGAGATCCGGGTCATGTGACGCTGGTGCGCAGCTGCTGCTTGTCGGCGTGGCGCTCGAGGGCCAGCGCAATCAGCCGATCGAGCAGCGCCGGGTACTCGAGCCCCGAGGCTCCCCACAGCTTCGAGAACATGCTGATCCGCGTGAACCCCGGGATCGTGTTCGCCTCGTTCACATAGATCGCGCCGGTGCCGCGGGCGAGCAGGAAGTCGACGCGCGCCATTCCCGCGCAGTCGATCGCCCGAAACGCCGCGATGGCCAGCCTCCGGATCTCTGCGGCCGTCGCCTCGGGGAGATCGGCCGGGATGACGATCTTCGACCCGTCATCGAGATACTTCGCTTCGTAATCGTAGAACTCGCGCGACGGGATGATTTCGCCCGGCACCGATGCCTCGGGCTCGTCGTTGCCGAGCACGGCGCACTCGATCTCGCGCGCCTCGGGAATCGCGGCTTCGACGACGATCTTGCGGTCGTACGAGCCGGCGAGATCCATGGCGCCGACGAGCGTCGATCGGTCCTTCGCCTTCGAGATACCGACGCTCGATCCCAGGTTGGCGGGCTTGACGAACAGCGGATAGCCGAGCGCAGACTCCAGGTCCGCGGCGGCGCGATCGCGCGCGCGGACCCAGTCGCGGTGCATGACCACGCGGTACGGACCGACGGGCAGTCCGTAGGCCGCGAACACGATCTTCATCACCCCTTTGTCCATGCCGACGGCCGAGGCGAGGACGCCCGCGCCGACATACGGGACGTTGGCGAGCTCCAGCAGTCCCTGGATGGTGCCGTCCTCGCCGTACGGGCCGTGGAGGACCGGGAAAATGACGTCGAGGTTCAGGCCGGTGACCACCGCCTGCCCCTCGTCGAGGCGCGTGGTGACGCCGCGATCGATCGAGAGGATGGTCTCCTCGCTCGGACGGGCGACCAGATGGACCTCGCGGCCGCCGCGCGTGGGCCGGGCCGCTTCGACCCGCGCATGCTCGATGACTTCCGCCGCGGACACCGCGGTGGGCAGGCGATCGGCGAGCGACCAGCGGCCGTCCTTGTCGATTCTGAGCGGGACCGGCTCGTACCGCGCGCGATCCAGGTTCGCGAACACCGCCGCCGCCGATGCGAGCGACACTTCGTGCTCGCCCGATCGTCCGCCGTAGAGTACGCCGACGCGAAGACGCTTCACACACAAAGGATACAGGAGTCAGGAGACGGGAGGTAGGAGGAGGTTGATCCCGAGCCTCGTCGAGGGGCGAGCCGGGATATTCTTGGGTTCGTGACCGACCGTGCCTTTGCGTTCCGCGTGACGCACCGCGACGGGCTGGCGCGCCGCGGCGAGCTGTCGACGGCGCACGGCAGCGTCCAGACGCCGGCGTTCATGCCGGTCGGCACGCGGGGCGCGGTCAAGGCAATCACGCAGCGGGATCTTCTGGACCTCGGCGCCGAGATCATCCTCGGCAATACCTATCATTTGTACTTGCGCCCGGGCGACGGCCTGATCGCGCGCGCGGGCGGGCTGCACCGGTTCATCGGATGGGACCGGCCGATTCTCACCGACAGCGGCGGGTACCAGATCTTCAGCCTGGCCGCGATGCGGCACATCCGTGACGAGGGCGCCGAGTTCCGGTCCCACCTCGACGGCTCCCTGCACCTGCTGACGCCCGAGCGCGCGAGCGACATCCAGACGCAGCTCGGGTCCGACATCGCCATGGTGCTGGATCACTGCCTCGCCTCGGCGTCCGACGAGGCGGCCTCTCGCGACGCGATGGAGCGCTCGGCGGCCTGGGCGGCGCGCGCCCGCGCGCGGTTCCTGGATCCAGGTCGGTCGCCGGGGGCGGGTCTTGACGTGATCGTCAGCAATCCGGGCCAGGCCCAGTTCGGGATCGTCCAGGGGGGCGTCCATCCGGCGCTTCGCACCGAGAGCGTCGAGCGCACCGTGGCCATCGGGTTCGACGGCTACGCGATCGGCGGCCTGAGCGTCGGCGAGCCGGTCGAGGTCATGTATGAGGTGATCGGACACACGGCCCCGCTTCTGCCGGAAGATTGCCCCAGGTACTTGATGGGGACGGGCATGCCCGACGACCTCATCGAATCGGTCGCCCGCGGCGTGGACCTGTTCGACTGCGTCCTGCCGACGCGCAACGCCCGCAACGGCCAGCTCCTGACGAGCCGGGGGCCGCTGGCGATCAAGAACGCCCGCTACGCGGAGGACCTGTCGCCGCCCGATCCGGACTGCGGCTGCTACACCTGCCGTCACTTCTCGCGGGCGTACCTGCGCCACCTGTATTTGAGCGGCGAAATGACGGCGGCGACCCTCAACACGTTGCATAACCTCTACTTTTACCTTGACACGATGCGGAGGATTAGGGAGGCTATTGTGTTCGGCTCGTTTGAAAGGCTCCGCCAGGAGTTCCGTCAAACCTTCTCCCGCCGACCTCAACATTGAATGCACTGGTTATTTGATTCTCTCGTGATCGCGATGGCCGGCGATGGACAGCAGGGCGGCCTCGGCATGTTCGTCCCGATGGCCATCATCGGCGTCATCTTCTACGCGCTGATCTTCATGCCGATGAAACGCCGGCAGAAGAAGATCCGCGAATTCCAGGATGCGCTCAAGGTGGGCGACAAGGTCGTGACCACGAGCGGCATCTACGGCCAGATCACGCGCCTCAGCGACAAGTCGATCCAGATACAGATTGCCGACAAGGTGCGCATCGAGGTGGCGCGCGCCGCGATCGGCGGTTACCAGGGCCAGGAACCGGTCGTCCCGGAGCCGGGCAACGCCTAATCCATGAACAAGAACATTCGCTGGAAACTCCTCTTCATCGCCGCCGTGTTCCTCGCCATGTTCGCGGTGGGCATCTACCCGATGCTGGCGCAGCGCGTCCAGGTGCTGCCGAAGCCCGGCTGGCTGATGGCCAAGCAGCTGCGTCTGGGGCTGGATCTCAAGGGCGGCGTGCACCTGGTCATGCGCGTCGAGACGGATGACGCCCTGAAGCTCCAGACCACGACGACGAGCGAGCAGATCCGGGAGGTGCTGCGAACGGCGGGCGTGTCCTACGGCACGATTGGCGTCACCTCGCCGACCGGCTTCCACGTCGACGGGATACCAGCGGATCGCGACGCGGAATTCCGCCGTATCGTGGACGAGCAGGCGACGGCGAACTACGACCGCAGCTCGAACGCCGGCGGCGCCTACGACTTCCGGATGAAGCCGAACATCGAGCGGGACATGCGCGAGCAGACGGTCGTGCAGGCGCTCGAGACGATCGAGCGCCGCGTGAACGAGCTGGGGGTCTCCGAGCCGACCATCTCGCGCTACGGCCAGGGCAACGATCAGCTGCTCGTGCAGCTGCCGGGCATCTCGGATGTCGAGCGGGCGAAGAGCATCATTCAATCGACCGCGCGGCTCGATCTGAAGCTGGTGGAGGCGGGCCCGTCGCCGAGCCGCGAGGCGCTGCTCCAGTCCTACAGCGGCCAGGTGCCGCAGGACATGGAGATTGTCACCGGCGCGGCGGAGACCGGCGATGCGGGCACCTCGTTCTACCTCGTTCGGAAGGTGCCGGCCGTCACCGGGCAGGACCTCCGCAACGCGAAGCCGACGCTCGACGAGAACAACCGGCCCGCCGTCAGCTTCTCGCTGAACAACGAAGGGGCGCGCAAGTTCGGCAAGGTCACCGGCGAGAATATCGGCCGATACCTCGCCATCGTGCTGGACAATCGCGTGGAATCCGCGCCGCGGATCGACGGGCGCATCACCGACGAGGGGCGCATCTCCGGCAGCTTCACGCAGGAGGAAGTGGCGGACCTCTCGCTCACGCTGCGGTCCGGCGCACTGCCCGCGAATATGACGTACCTCGAGCAGCACGTCATCGGCCCCTCGCTCGGCGCCGACTCGATCCGTTCGGGCGTGATCTCGTCGATCGTCGGCCTCGTCATCGTGCTCGTCTTCATGCTCGTGTACTACAAGCTGGCCGGCGTGAACGCCGTGTTCGCGCTCATCTGCAACCTGGTCATCCTCATCGGCCTGATGGCGTACATCGGCGCGGCGATGACGCTTCCCGGCATCGCCGGCTTCGTGCTGACGATGGGGATCGGCGTCGACTCCAACGTGCTGATCTTCGAACGCATCAAGGAGGAGCTCGCCGCCCAGCGCGGCGTGCGTGCCGCGGTGAACGCCGGGTTCGGCCGCGTGTTCTGGACGCTCCTCGATACGCACGTCGCGTCGCTCATCTCGGCGGCGTTCCTGTTCCAGTTCGGCACCGGCCCGATCCGCGGCTTCGCGATGACGCTGACCATCGGGCTCCTGACGAACCTGTTCACGTCCATTTTCGTGTCCAAGGCGCTGTTCGAGCTCGAGCTGTCGCGCCGCCAGACGGCCACGGCGACGCTGAGCATCTAAGGCCATCATGCAGATCTTCCACAACCCGAATTACAATTTCGTCCGCTGGCGGTGGCACGCGATCGCGTTGTCATGGGTGGTGATCATCGCGGGCCTCGTCACCATCTACACGCGCGGGCTGCCACTCGGCGTCGAGTTCTCCGGCGGCACGATCGTCATCGTCAAGTTCGACAAGACGCCGCCGGACAGCGGCGTGATTCGCGCGGCGCTCGACACGTCGATGGCGGGCGTCGGCGCGAACTCGGTGATCAACCGGTATGGCGATCCCGCGCTCAACCAGGTGATGATCCGGGTGCCGAACGTCGGCGCCGAGGCGGGCGGCGAATTGAGCCGCACCGGCGATGCCGTCGTCCACGCGGTGAACCAGGCGGGGCTCGGCCCGATCAACGGCAGTTGTACCGCGACCAATTCGGCGAACTGCGTGGCGGGCACGGACATCGTCGGGCCGATCGTCGGCAAGCAGCTCACGCGGCAGGGCACGCTGGCGACGGTGCTCGCGCTCGGCGGCATCCTGCTGTACGTCGCGTTCCGCTTCCAGTTCAGTTTCGCGGTCGGCGCCGTCGTGGCGACGATCCACGACCTGCTCGTGACGTTCGCCGTGCTCGCGTTCTTCCGGTACGACCTGAGCCTGAACGTGATCGCGGCGATCCTGACGATCACCGGCTACTCGGTGAACGACACGATCGTCATCTTCGACCGCGTGCGCGAGAACCTGCGCGGCATGCGGCGCGACAACATCTCGCAGATCGTCAACGTCGCCGTCAACCAGACGCTCGGGCGCACGATCCTCACGGCGGGCACGACGCTCATATCGGTCCTGGCGCTGTTCTTCTTCGGTGGCGAGGTGCTCCACGGGTTTGCGTTCACGATGCTCGTTGGCGTCGTCACGGGCACGTATTCGAGCGTGTTCATCGCGGCCGCGATCGTGATCATCTGGCAGGGCCGCCGGCCGATGAAGGGCCAGACCGCGGCGGCGTCGGCCGCCAGCGCGCCGAAGCCGAAGCGGCGCCGCGCGTCGTGATGCGCCGGACGTGTCCGCGGGCGTGAAGCTGCTCGTCGCCGCGCTGCTCGGCGTCGTCCAGGGGCTGACCGAGTTCCTGCCCGTGTCGAGTTCCGCGCACCTGATTCTCGCGCGCGCGTTCTTCGGATGGGACGCCGCTGTCTTCGGCCTCGCGTTCGACGTCGCGCTTCACGCGGGCACGCTGGCGGCCATCCTCGTGTTCTTCCGGGAGGATGTGCTCGCGATGATCGCCGCGGCCCCCTCGGCCCTGACCGCCAAAGCCGGCGCGGGCCGTCTGGCGCGGCTGATCGCGATCGGCACGCTCCCCGTCGTCGTGGTCGGCGTGCTGTTCGCCGACTGGCTGGAAGCGAACCTCCGCACGCCGGCGGTGATCGCCGTGACCCTGACCATCGGCGGAGTGGCGCTGCTCGCGGCGGAGCGGGTCGGCGCGCGGCGCCGCGACGAGACGGCGCTCACGGCGGCCGATTCGCTGGCACTGGGCGGCGCGCAAACCACCGCGCTCGTGCCGGGCATGTCGCGCTCGGGGTCGACGATCGCGATGGGCATGTTTCTCGGCATGACCCGCGAGTCGGGGGCGCGGTTCTCGTTCCTGCTCGGCATCCCCGCGATTGCCGCCGCCGCAGGGAAGGAAGGGGTGCACGTGCTCCGCGCGGGCCTGAGCGGCGAAGAGCTCGCGCTCTTTGCCGTCGGGATGGTGACCTCCGCCGCGGTCGGCTACATGACGATCAAGTACTTCCTGCGCTTCCTCGCCGGTCATCGCCTCGACGTGTTCGCGTATTACCGCCTGGCGCTGGCCGCGGTTACGGTCGTCTGGCTCCTGGCACTTTGACAGTGAAAGCAGCCCTGAAGGGCTGCGCTGCAGGCGTGGAATGGGTTGTATCGACTGATGCAATGGTTGCGTCGCAGTTTCATCGCGGGGTTCTTCGTCACCGTGCCCCTGGTGATCAGCGTCGCCGCGTTCGTCTGGATCTTCCGGCTGATTGACGGGTTCGTGGGGCCGCTGTACGCCACCTACACGACCGCCTGGCTGGGGCACGAGATCCCGGGTCTCGGCATCCTCACCACTGCCCTCGTCGTGCTCCTGGTCGGCGCGCTGGCGACCAACGTCATCGGCAAGCGGCTGCTCCAGCAGGCGGAAGCCATCCTGCTGCGCGTGCCGGTGTTCCGGACGATCTATGCGCCGGTGAAACAGCTCGTCGTGGCCTTCTCGCCTGACAACGAGTACGGGTTCAAGCGCGTCGTCCTCGTCGAGCAGCCGGGACGCGGCTTCGTGCTCGGCTTCCTGACGAGGGAGTTCACGGTCGACCGCGGGCACGGGATCGAGCCGATGGTGGCCGTGTACGTGCCGACCAACCATCTGTACCTCGGCGACGTGATCATCTGCGGGCGCGACCAGGCGTCGTATCCCGACATCACCGTGGAAGAGGGCATCCGGGTGTTTCTCACCGGCGGCATGGCCCTCGCCTCCCGCCTGAGGGCGCGGCGCGGCGGCGACCGCGTCGCGGACTTCCGCGTGTGACCGTTGACTCGATCGTTGGGAGGTCCGGCGGGGCGAAGCCCCCCGGTTGAAAATGCCGGGCCTGACGCTGTACGATTCCTGGTTTTGTTCGCGCCCGTTCCGGGTGCCCCAGGGTCTTGAGGAGAGAGATGTCCGACACACGCTATTCGCGACTGGCCCGCGCCGGGGCTTTGACCGCCGCCGTCATGCTGGCGATTCTCGCGCCTGCCGCCGCTCAGGCCGAGCAGCCGCCCCAGGCGCCCGCCACGGCCGCAGCCCCGCTCCAGCAGGAGCCCGCCCACACGGGGGGCGGAGAGGCCAGTCTCGTACTGCCGGACCTCGGCAGCGTCGATTTCCGGGGGATCAACGGCCGGACGCTGTTGATGAGCGGCCTGGGCGTCTGCGTCCTCGGGTTGATTTTCGGGCTCGTGATCTTCCGGCAGCTGCGCGACCTGCCGGTCCACCGCTCGATGCTCGAGATCTCCGAGCTCATTTACGAGACGTGCAAGACCTACCTGATCACCCAGGGCAAGTTCATCCTGATCCTCGAGCTGTTCATCGGCGTGATCATGGCGTTCTACTTCGGCGTGCTGCAGCACTTCGCGCTGAACAAGGTCGTCATCATCCTGCTGTTCAGCCTGGTCGGCATCGGCGGCAGTTACGGCGTCGCGTGGTTCGGCATCCGCGTGAACACGTTCGCCAACTCGCGCGCGGCGTTCGCGGGGCTGAAGGGGATGCCGTTCCCGATCTACGCGATCCCGCTGAGCGCCGGCATGAGCATCGGCATGCTCCTCATCAGCGTCGAGCTGCTGCTGATGCTGTGCATCCTGCTCTTCATCCCGGCCGACTACGCGGGCTCCTGCTTCATCGGCTTCGCCATCGGCGAGTCGCTCGGCGCGGCGGCCCTCCGCATCGCCGGAGGCATCTTCACCAAGATCGCCGACATCGGCTCCGACCTGATGAAGATCGTCTTCAACATCAAGGAGGACGACGCGCGCAATCCCGGCGTGATCGCGGATTGCACCGGCGACAACGCGGGGGACTCGGTCGGCCCCAGCGCCGACGGGTTCGAGACCTACGGCGTCACCGGCGTGGCGCTGATTTCCTTCATTCTCGTCGCGGTGATCGACCCGGCCGTGCAGGTGCAGCTCCTGGTCTGGATCTTCGTCATGCGCGTCATGATGATCATCGCGAGCGGCGGGTCGTACTTGATCAACGCCGTCTGGGCGCGGGCGAGCTACGCGCACGCGCAGACGATGAACTTCGAGGCGCCGCTGACCCGCCTCGTGTGGCTGACCTCGATCGTCTCGGTCGCGCTCACCTATGCCGTCTCGCGCATCCTCATCCCGAACATCGGCGGCGATCCGACGCTCTGGTGGAAGCTGTCGTCGATCATCACGTGCGGCACGCTCGCGGGGGCGATCATCCCGGAGCTCGTGAAGATCTTCACCTCGGTCCACTCGCGTCACGTCAAGGAGATCGTCACGTCGTCGCGGGAAGGCGGCGCGTCGCTGAACATCCTCTCGGGTCTCGTCGCCGGCAATTTCAGCGCGTACTGGCTCGGCATCGTCATCGTGTCGCTGATGGCGGCCGCGTACGGCGTCAGCACGCAGGGGCTCGGCGGCCCGGCCGACGCGCCGTTGATGATTGCCCCGGCGGTCTTCGCGTTCGGTCTCGTCGCGTTCGGTTTCCTCGGCATGGGGCCGGTCACCATCGCCGTCGATTCGTACGGGCCCGTCACGGACAACGCGCAGTCCGTGTTCGAGCTCTCCGTCATCGAGACGCTGCCCGACATCAAGGCGGAACTGAAGAAGGCGTACGGGTTCGACGTGAACTTCGAGCGGGCCAAGCACCTGCTCGAGGAAAACGACGGGGCGGGGAACACCTTCAAGGCGACGGCGAAGCCCGTGCTGATCGGCACGGCGGTCGTCGGCGCGACCACGATGATCTTCTCGATTATCGTGCTGCTGACCGACAAGCTGACCCAGAACGTGGAGAAGCTGTCGATCCTCCATCCGCCGTTCCTGCTCGGCCTCATCTGCGGCGGCGCGATGATCTACTGGTTCACCGGCGCCTCGATCCAGGCGGTGACGACGGGCGCCTACCGGGCCGTGGAGTTCATCAAGGCCAACATCCGGCTCGACCGCGCCGAGAAAGCGTCGGTCGCCGACAGCAAGAAGGTCGTGGAAATCTGTACCCAGTACGCGCAGAAAGGCATGTTCAACATCTTCCTGGCGGTCTTTTTCGGGACGCTGGGGTTCGCGTTCCTCGAGCCGTTCCTGTTCATCGGCTACCTGGTGTCGATCGCCCTCTTCGGGTTGTTCCAGGCCATTTTCATGGCCAACGGCGGGGGCGCGTGGGACAACGCGAAGAAGATCGTCGAAGTGGAGCTGAAGGAAAAAGGCACCCCCCTGCACGCGGCGACGGTCGTTGGTGATACGGTTGGGGATCCGTTCAAGGACACCTCGTCGGTGGCCATGAACCCCGTCATCAAGTTCACGACGCTGTTCGGATTGCTGGCGGTGGAGCTCGGCGTGCAGCTTGCAGAACAGTACGGCACAGTCATGAGCCACGTCCTGGCTGGTGCGTTCCTCCTGGGCTCCGCCGTTTTTGTGTGGCGTTCTTTCTACGCGATGCGGATCAGGACCGGGGAGGCGCGTGCCTGAGCCTGGGGCGCTGCCGGATTCTCGTCAGCCGGGCGGCCGGTGGCCATTTTCGGAATCGCGGTGTCTAATTTGCCGGAGGATGCTTCGTTGACACCTCTTTTTGGCTCTGACTATAATTCGCGGTCTTTCGTTGCCAACGGAAGCCAGGAGGACTACAGCCGTGCCGCGTGATCTGTTCGGCGACGTTGTCAATCCATCCATCAAGCTCGGCTCGCAGAAGTGGTACACGGTGCCGCTCTCGGTACTGGCCCATGTCGTCATTTTCGCGGCCGTGATCATCGTCCCCTTGATGGCCACTGATGTGCTGCCGACGCCTCCGACGATGATGGCGTTTGTCGGCGCACCGCCTCCGCCTCCGCCGCCGCCTCCGCCGCCGCCCGCGCCCGCCGCGGTGCAGCCGAAGATGGCGCCGGTCCCCGAGGTCAATCCGAACGCGGCCCCCATCGAAGCCCCGAAAGCGATCGTCCCGGAGCGGCCGAGCGCGGGCATCGGTGAAGGCGTGCCGGGCGGTGTCGAAGGCGGCGTGCCGGGCGGTGTCGTGGGTGGTGTCGTCGGCGGCCTTCCGGAGGCGCCGCCGCCTCCGCCGCCGCCTCCGGCGCCGGTCCGGGTCGGCGGCAACATCAAGCAGCCGACGAAGACGCACGACGTCCGGCCGATCTATCCGCCGATCGCGCAGTCCGCGCGCGTGTCGGGGGTGGTCATCATCGAGGCGACGATCGGCGCCAACGGGAGAGTGACCGACGCGAAGGTTCTGCGCTCGATTCCGCTGCTCGACCAGGCGGCGCTCGACGCGGTCAAGCAGTGGGTCTTCACGCCCACACTGCTCAACGGCGTGCCGGTGCCCGTCATCATGACGGTCACCGTGAACTTCACGCTGCAATAGTCGATAGGGTCGGGCGGGCGTGAGACCCGTCCTCGGTTCAGAAACAACGCTGACTAATTCTGGATGTTCCAGTACCGGAGGAGTGGCAGATGGATCTGATGCACATGTGGGCGCAGATGGGCTTACCAGCCAAGGGGATCGGCGTCGTGCTGGTCATCATGTCGATGATCTCGTTCGGCGTCGCCATCGAGCGGATTTACACGTTCACGCAGGCGCGCAAGCAGTCGAAGCTCTATGCGCCCCAGGTGGCGAAGCACTTGAAGGACGGACGTCTCAAGGACGCCATTGCCATCTCCTCGTCGAAGAACTACCGGTACAGCCACCTGGCGAAAGTCGTCCTGGCGGGGCTCCAGGAGTACCAGTTCCAGCAGGAAAGCGGCGCGAATCTCAGCCGTGAGGACCTGGTCGACACCGTCCGCCGCGCCATTCAGCGCGCGTCCGCGCTCACGGCGAACGACCTGAAGAAGGGCGTCGCGGCGCTCGCGACCATCGGCGCGACGGCGCCGTTCGTCGGACTGCTCGGCACGGTCATCGGCATCATCACGGCGTTCCAGGGCATCGCGGCCACCGGCTCGGGCGGCCTGGGCGCGGTCTCGGCCGGCATCTCGGAAGCGCTCGTCGAAACGGCGCTCGGGCTCGTCGTCGCGATTCCCGCGGTGTGGTTCTACAACTACCTCACCGGCCGCATCGAGTATTTCAACGTCGAAATGGACAACTCCTCGTCGGAGCTGCTCGACTACTTCATTAAGAAAACAGCGTAACTGATTCACCAATTGGGAGTACGCCGTCATGTCAATGGATATCGGGCAGAAGGGCAGCCTCAAGGCGGACATCAACGTGACGCCGCTCGTCGACGTCATGCTGGTGCTGCTCATCATCATGATGCTGATCGCGCCCATGCTGCAGAAAGGCGTGGCCGTGACGCTGCCGGAAGCGGTCAACACGAGCGACAAGCCCGACACGCAGCAGCAGACGGTCGTCGCCGTCGATTCGGCGAACCAGTTCTGGGTGAACGGCCTCCAGGTGAGCAAGTCCGACTTCGCCGACAAGGTGAAGTCGGCCCTCGAGGACAAGACCGAGAAGGTCGTCCTCATCAAGGGGGACAAGGACGCCCGCTACGGCGCCATCATGCAGGCGATGGACGATCTCCGGAAGGTGCAGATCGAAGACATCGGGCTGATCACGGAAAAGAAGGACCTGCGCGCGGCGGGAGGCAAATAACCCATGAAGCACGCCCATAAGCACCACGGCGCCGAACTCATCGTCAAGGGGGAGGTGCCGAAACCGAGTGCGGACATGAACGTCACGCCGATGATCGACGTGTTGCTCGTGCTCCTCATCATCTTCATGGCGGCCCTTCCGCTCACGCAGAAGGGCGTCGACGTCAACCTTCCGCTCGAGACGAAGAAGCAGAATCAGCCAACCGACACGAGCCAGCAGATCGTGCTCGAGTACACGGCCGATCGGCAGATCTCGGTCAACAAGCAGCCGATGACGATGCTGACCCTCGAGAGCCGCCTGCGCGACATTTTCGAGGCGCGCAAGGACAAGACGATGTTCATCGTCGGCGACGCCTCGCTGCGCTATGGCGACATCGTCGACGTCATCGACGCCGCCAAGGGGGCGGGCGTCGACAAGGTCGGCATCGTGACCGAGGGCATGCGCCGCGGCGAGGATCCGGGCGCGCCGGGCGGCATGTAACGCCTCGCACGGCTGACGGCACGAACAAAGAGGGCGGCCCGTCCAGCGGGCCGCCCTCTTTGCTTTGCGGGGATCTCCCGGCCGCTGGCTACTTCCGGCCGGTCGCCTTCTTCTTCTTCAGCTCGTTCCCGCGGCTGCGCAGGTCGTCGGCCTGCTTGTAGAGCGCCGCGCGCCTGGCCATGTCGGTCTCTTCGTTGCCCTGGAGCCGCAGCAGCAGGTTCTTGAAGATCATCGCGTCGTCGTATTCAGGATTGAGCGCCAGCGCCTTGTCCGTGGCCGCGGTCCCCTCGGCGAGGTACTCCTTCTTCTGCGCGGCGGTGAGGCGGTGGTCCTTGTAGACCTTCTCCCAGTAGTACGTGGCCATCAACTGATAGCCCTGCGGATCGTTGGGCGCCAGGTCCGCGGCCTTGTGGAGCGCCTCCATCGTCTTGTCGAAATCCCCCTGGGTGTTGTAGAAGCCGGCCAGGGTCGTATAGACGATCGGGTCGTTGGGCTTGTGGTCGCGGGCCATGATCAGCTGCTGCTCGGCCTCTTCGTACCGGCCGGCCTCCTCGTAGATCTTCGAGAGCTGGAAGTAGCCCAGTGGCTCGTTCGGGTTGAGTTTGACCATGTCCTGGACGATTGGCTCCGACTTCGAGGGGTCGTTCAGCTTTTCCGGCCCATAGGCCGCCACGAGGTACTGGAGCGCCAGCTCCTTCATCTGGGCGTTGGGGTCGAGCTGGGCGGCCTTCCGGTAATTGTCCACCGCTTTCTGGATGTAGGCGTCGTTTTCCGGCTCGCCGGCGCGCGCCGGCTTGTAGAGGTTGTCGTAGGCGTTCCCCAGGTAGAAATAGGCCTCCACCTTCGCGGGATTCAGCTGCAGCGCGTATTCGTACCGCTCCGCCGCCCTCCTCCAGTCCTGGGCCTTGTAGGCGTCTACCGCCTCTTTGTAGGCCTTCTGCGCCTTGAGGTTGCTCCACGAGTACTTTCCACAGCCGGCGGCGGCCAGGCTCAGGCCGAGCAGCAGGGCCACGGCGGCCATCGTTCGAAATCGGATTTTCATGCTCTTCCTCACGCTTATCGCGCGCACACGGTCGGCGTGGGCCGCGACCTGGGTATTAGAATGTCCTTAGGTGCAACGGCCGGTGCCGGCGCCAGGGCGCATACACAGAAGGATTGCGACGCGACAGAACCGGGTCAGTATAGTGAACCGAAAAACGTGCCGTCAACCGGCCCGGACACACCCCTTTTCCAAGGTTAGACACCGCCTTTCATGATCCGGTTCGAGGACCTCGTCGAAAAAGTCCGGGCGTACAACCCCGATGCCGACATCGAGCTGCTCAGGCGTGCCTACGTCTTTTCCGCCTTCGAGCACAAAGGCCAGGTCCGCCATTCAGGGGAGCCGTACCTGGTGCACCCGCTCGAGGTCGCCGACCTGCTGGCGGACATGAAACTGGACGTCGTGGCCATCGCCGCCGGCCTCCTCCACGACATCGTCGAGGACACCCAGACCCCGATCGAGCGGATCAAGGAGCTGTTCGGACCCGACGTGGCGCACGTGGTCGAGGGGGTGACCAAACTCGGCGCGATCTCCTTTTCGTCGAGCGAGGAGAGGCAGGCGGAGAACTTCCGCAAGATGCTGCTGGCGATGGTCGACGACATTCGGGTCATCCTGGTCAAGCTCGCCGACCGGCTGCACAACATGCGGACGCTCCATCACCTGTCGGAAGAGCGGCGGGTGAAGATCGCGCAGGAGACGCGCGACATCTATGCCCCGATCGCCAACCGCCTCGGCATGAGCAAGATCAAGAACGAGCTGGAGGAGCTCGCCTTCAAATATCTCGAGACCAAGGCGTACGAGTCGCTGCGGGCCCGCGTCGAGGCGCGGCGCCGCGCGACGGAGGGCATGATCGAGGACCTGAAGAACACGGTGGCCGCGAAGCTCACGGAGGCCCAGGTGCCGGTGATCGAGATCGACGGGCGGATCAAGCGGCTGTTCAGCATCCACCAGAAGCTGAAGCGGCAGAAGATCGATCTCGATCAGGTGTACGACATGGTCGCGCTCAGGATCGTGACCCAGTCGGTGAGGGACTGCTACGCCGCGCTCGGGATCATCCACCAGACGTGGGCGCCAGTGCCGGGGCGCATCAAGGACTTCATCGCGATGCCGCGGCCCAACGGCTACCAGTCGCTCCACACGTCGGTCGTGAGCGAACGCGGCTTCCCCTTCGAGGTCCAGATCCGGACCGCGGACATGCACCGCACGGCGGAGGAAGGCATCGCGGCGCACTGGAAGTACAAGGAAGGGCGCATCGGCGCCGGCCGCGACGAGCAGTACTTCCTGTGGCTGCGGCAGCTCCTCGAGTGGCAGCAGGAGGTGCGCGATCCGCAGGAGTTCCTCCAGAACCTCAAGATCGAGCTCTACCCGGAGGAGGTCTACATCTTCACGCCGAAGGGGGAGGTCAAGGCGCTGCCGCGCGACGCGACGCCGGTGGACTTCGCCTACGCGATCCACACGGACATCGGGCACCAGTGCGTCGGCGCGCGCGTGAACGGGAAGATGGCGCCGCTCCGGACGCGGCTTCGCAACGGCGACATCGTCGAGATCGTGACGACGGCGGGGCACAAGCCGAGCCGCGACTGGCTGAGCTTCGTGATCACCTCGCGCGCCCGCAACAAGGTCCGCCACTACATCCACGCGGAAGAGAAGGAGCGGAGCCTCGACATCGGCCGGAAGCTGTTCGAGAAGGAAGCCCGGCGCTTCGGCATCAACGCCAAGACCCTGGCGGACCCGGCCGCGATGACGCGCGTGCTGGCCGACTACGGCCTGGCGAAGGCGGACGAGCTGTACGCCGCGATTGGCTACGGGAAGCTGTCCGCCAAGAACGTGCTCGCGAAGTTCGTCCCGGCCGACCAGTTGAAGGAGACGCCGGAGACCGGCATCGCCTCGGTCGTCCGCCGCGTCCTCGGCACGGGCGACGAGAAGATCAAGGTGCGCGGCATCGACGATCTGATGGTCTTCCGCGCGCGCTGCTGCAATCCCATTCGCGGCGAGCAGATCGTGGGGTACATCACCCGCGGCAAGGGCGTGTCGGTGCACGCCGCGGCGTGCCCCAACGTCGTGAACCTTCTGTACGATCCGGAGCGGCGCATCGACGTCGAATGGGACAAGGCGTCCGACGCCTCGCCGTACACGGTGCGCCTCAGCATCCAGGTCGAGGATCGAAAGGGGATTCTCGCCGACGTCAGCTCCAAGATCGCCGGGATCAACACGAACATCCGCAACGTCGAGGCGACCGTCGACGATCAGATGGGGCGCATCGACATGACGGTGGAGATCAACGACGTGAAGCACCTGCAGAAGGTGATCAAGTCGCTGCGCGGCATCGACGGGGTGATTGGGGTGGAGCGAGCGAGCCGCTGAGAAAGTTGTGAATTCTGAGTTGTGAATTGAGAGGCAGCTTGCTCGAGTCGTCCGCCCGGACGGCTCCGGCAAAGTGCCTGTCAACTCACAACTCGCAACTACAGCGAAGCGATGAGGTCTATCTCTATCCGGGCGTCTTTCGGGAGCCGCGCGACCTGGACGGTGGCGCGCGCCGGGGCGGGCGAGGAAAAATAGCCGCCATACACTTCATTGACCACGCCGAAGTCGTTCATGTCGGCGAGGTACACGGTCGTGCGGACGACGTGGTCGAAAGAGGCACCCGCCGCCTCGAGAATCGCGCCGAGGTTCTTGAACACTCGGTGCGTCTGCGCCGCGATATCCCCTTCGACGAGATGGCCCGTCGCAGGGTCCAGCGCCACCTGACCCGACAAAAACAGTAGCGAACCGGCTCGGATTGCCTGAGAATACGGACCGATGGCCTTTGGCGCGGACGAGGTGGCAACCGCCTGACGCATGGTTACGCCGCCTTGACGACCTTGTTCGAGCGCAGGCAGCGGGTGCACACCCGCAGGCGCTTCACTCCGCCGTTGACCACCGCGCGGACGCGCTGGAGGTTCGGCTCGAAGCGCCGGGACGTCACGTTATGCGCGTGACTGACGTTGCGCCCGACGACCGGGCCCTTTCCACAAATCTCGCAGCGTTTCGCCATACTTGAGCCTGGAATGGTAATACCGTCATCCGGGAAGTACAGCCGCACGGGTGGCGGCGGCACAAACACCGCATTATAGCATGTTTAGCGGCACCGGCCGCTCAGGTATATCCGTTGCAGTGACGGGGGAACAGGCACCCCAGGCCGATCGGCACGTGCCTGCCACTCGGACTGGGCGAAGGAGGAACCCGGATGAAGGATCCGCTGCTGCGCGAGGAGAGTCCGGCCGAGTACTTCAAGGATCTCGTGGAGGGGGCGCTGGCGCGCCAGCGCCTTCGCGCCGGAGACCTCACCGCCTACTACCTCGTCAACCTGTTGTTGCAGTTCATCCGTCTCGACAGCACGCGGTTCGCCGATTCGTCCGAGCCGCTGGTCTTCCGGCTGGCCCGGGCGCTCGAAAGCGGCGGGTCCGAGCAGCGGGCGCGCCTCCGCAGCGTGGGGGACTTCTCCCTGTTCATGTCCGGGTTCTTCGCAGACAGCTTCAACCGGAAGATCGTCGACGTGGACTACTACGTCTCGATGGGCGAGTACGCGTATGGATCCCTCAGCCGCCGCGACGAGGACGCTTTCTCGGAGGTCTTCCGCGAGCTGGCCCGGAAGTTCGTGGGGTTCGTGGACGTCCTGTCGGACATCAGCGAACGCACCGGCGGCGCGCAGCGCTCGGATATCCTGCGGCTTTATGAGAAGTGGCTGCGTACGGGCAGCTCTCGGGACGGGCAGAAACTGGTCGAGCACGGAATCGTGCCGAACCAGTCCATAGGCAAGAAGTTCATCCAGTAAGAGTGAAGCGCGAAGGGCCAAGGACAGGCTGCCGGCTGTCGCCGTCCGTTTGGACGACCTGAGCTGGGTTGCCTCTGAATCGCTCTTCGCGCTTCACCCCTGACCCCGTCCCCGTTTGCATTTTGGCCACACCGGGCTGTGTTAACTCTTCCGCGGCTCGTACGATTCCGTGTCATCTACAGGTAACACTCAGCGGATTCCCACCAGCACCGCCGCTTCCTCACACCCGGAGAACCGCCGCAGGGGGGTGCGGCGTCTAAACCAGAACCGAGGCATCCGCGAACAGGCGCCGAGCCGCAGGACCATGGTAACCAGTTGTGTATCAGTAAGTTGCGAGCGGCGGCAGCGGAGCGGCCCCTGCCGTGGCCGGGTTTCGCCCCGGGAAATCGTGTGGGACATTTTGCGCCGAATTGCGTAGTTCCCGCGAAGGGGACTTCACAAAGGACGTCAACCGATGTAAGCTGAGCGGATTTGGTAAGTGGCAAATCATTTGCATAACGGCCTGCGACATTCGGAGGCCGGCGCGGTGGCGGAAAGGAAGGGAATCAGATGAGCGTTCAAAAGACGCCTGGCGGACAGATGACGCGGGACCGGTATGCCGAACTGAAGCGAATCCTCGAGGAGCGTCGCCGCGAGATTACCGAGCAGGTCCACGAGAAGATCCGGGATGTCCGCACCGAGGGTGCGAACAACCCGAATGTCGGCGTGCTCGACGCGGCGGAAAGCTCCGAGGCCGACATCCAGGACGACATCGAGTTCGCGTTGATCCAGATGAAGGCGGAAACGCTGAACAAGATTCAGGAAGCGCTGCGCCGTCTCGAGGAAGGGACGTTCGGCTACTGCTTCGAGTGCGGCGAGGAGATTTCCGAGCGCCGCCTGCGGGCGCTGCCCTTCGCGGTGCGGTGCAAGGACTGCGAGGAGGCGCGCGAAGCGGCCCAGCAGCGCGAACGGACGCTGCAGGCTCGCCGTGGCGCCGCGTCCCTCTTCATCGACATGCAGGGATAACCCGACCATCCCTGGACTCCGAGTTTGCAGGCCCCGCCGGAGGTGGGGCCTCGCGTTCCCCCCTTCCGGCCTCATTTCCGCGTATCATCGCCTCGCGAGGAGGATCGCCCTGATGAGCGATCAGTCCGGTCAGAGCAACAGGTTCGACGAAGATCCCACGGCCACGGGGGAGCGCCCGGTCATTCCGGCGGAGCTGCCCATCCTGCCGCTGCGGGACACCGTTCTTTTCCCCAATTCGTTCATGCCGCTCGCGGTCGCGCGCGAGGCGTCGGTCCGCCTGATCGACGAAGCCACGACTTCCGGGCGGATGATCGGCGTCTTCACCCAGCGCGAGGCGTCCGTCGAAGAGCCGCTGCGGGAGGACCTCTATCCGATCGGCACGGCGACCCACATCCACAAGATGTTCAAGCTGCCTGACGGCAGCCTTCGACTCATCGTGCAGGGGCTGGCGCGCGTGCGGCTCGATCGCCTCGTCCAGACGCGCCCCTACCTGCGCGGCGCCGTGACGGCCGCCGACGAGGTGCTGCGCGACGAGGATCATCTCGAGATCGACGCGCTGCAGCGGAACATCAAGAGCAACTTCCAGCAGGTCGTCTCGCTCTCGCCGCTGCTGTCGGACGACCTGCAGGCGCTCGCCGCCAACATCACGGACCCCGGCAAGCTCGCGGATTTCATCGCGTCGAGCCTGACGACGCTGGGCACGCCCGTGAAGCAGGAAGTGCTGGAGACGCTCGACATCCGGGCGCGCATGGACGCGCTCAACCGCCTCCTCATCAAGGAGCTCGAGGTCCTCGAGCTCGGGTCCAAGATCCAGTCGCAGGTCCAGTCGGAGGTCGGCAAGAACCAGCGGGAGTACTTCCTGCGCGAGCAGATGAAGGCCATCCAGAAGGAGCTCGGCGAGGGGGACGAGCAGGCGAAGGAGATCGACGAGCTGCGGGAGAAGATCGAGGCCGCCGGGATGCCCGATCTGGTCAAGAAAGAGGCGCTGCGCGAGCTCGACCGGCTCTCGAAGATGCCCGTCGCCGCGGCCGAGTACACCGTGTCGCGCACGTACCTCGACTGGATCGTCGCGCTGCCCTGGGCGAAGCGGACGGAGGACTCCATCGATCTGCGCCGCACGAAAGAGGTGCTCGACGCCGACCACTCGGGCCTCGAGAAGGTCAAGGACCGTGTGCTCGAGTATCTCGCGGTCCGCAAGCTGAACCCGGACGTGAAGGGACCGATCCTCTGCTTCCTCGGCCCGCCCGGAACGGGCAAGACGTCGCTCGCGCGATCGATTGCCAATTCGCTCGGCCGCAAGTTCGTCCGCGTGTCGCTCGGCGGCATGCGCGACGAGGCGGAAATCCGCGGCCATCGCCGCACCTATATCGGCGCGCTGCCCGGGCAGGTCATCCAGGGCCTGCGGCGCGCGGAATCCAAGAACCCCGTCTTCATCCTGGACGAAATCGACAAGCTGGGGTCCGACTTTCGTGGAGACCCGGCGTCGGCGCTGCTCGAAGTCCTCGATCCGGAACAGAACAACACGTTCCGCGATCACTACCTCGACGTGCCCTTCGATCTCTCCGAGGTGCTCTTCCTGACGACCGCCAACGTGCTCGATCCGGTGCCGCCGGCGCTGCGCGATCGCATGGAGGTGCTGGAGCTGGCCGGCTACACGGAGGAAGAGAAGCTCAAGATCGCCTTCGAGCATCTCATCGCGAAACAGGTGACCAACCACGGTCTCACGGGGGAGCAGGTCGAGTTCACCGAGCCGGCCATCCGCTCCGTCATCCGCGGCTACACGCGGGAGGCGGGCGTGCGCAACCTGGAGCGCGAGATCGGCGCGCTCTGCCGCAAGGTCGCGCGGCGCCGCGCCGAAGGAGACGAAGCGCGCGTCGTCATCAGCCCGGATGTCGTCATGGCCATGCTGGGCGCGCCGGTATTCCTGGACGAGGAAATCGAGAACCGCACGAAGGACCCGGGCGTGGCGGTCGGCCTCGCGTGGACGCCCGCGGGCGGCGAAGTGCTCTTCGTCGAGGCCTCCCGGATGCAGGGCGGCGGGAGCCTCACGCTGACAGGGCATCTCGGCGACGTCATGAAGGAGTCCGCGCGAACGGCGCTCTCGTGGTTCCGCGCGCACGCGACGCACTACGGGATCGATCCGGCGTTCTACAAGGACTCGGAGGTTCATCTGCACGTGCCCTCCGGCGCGATTCCGAAGGACGGGCCGTCGGCCGGCGTCACGATGGTCTGCGCGCTGGCATCGGAGCTGACGGGCCGTCCGGTGCGCGGCGACGTGGCGATGACGGGCGAGATCACCCTGTCGGGCCGCGTGCTGCCGGTCGGCGGGATCAAGGAGAAGGTGCTGGCGGCGCGCCGCGCGGGGATCACCGAGGTCATCATGCCGCGGCAGAACGAGAAGAACGTCAAGGAGGACCTCACCGAGGAGCTCCGCAGCGAGCTGACGATTCACTACGTGGTCCACATCGAAGAGGTGCTCGCACTGGCGCTGCTGCCCTCGCAGGCGCAGACGATTACGCCCATGCCTCCCATGGAGGCCGAGGTCCACGAAGCCGTCCAGTAGGCCGGACCTTCAGGTCCGGCGGACATGAAGGTCGTCTACAGCCCTGCCTACGAGATCGACCTCGGCGGCCACGTCTGGCCGATCGCCAAGTACCGCCTCATCGCAGAACGGCTTCTCGCCTCAGGCCTCGTCGGGGACGCCGCGTTCGTCGTCCCGGTGCCTTGCACGTGGGACGGCCTTGCGCTCGTGCACAGGTCCGAGTACCTCGACAAGGTCCGGACGTGCGCGCTCACGCCCGCCGAAATCCAGACCCTCGAGCTGCCGTTGAGCCCGGCGCTCGTCGACGGGTTCCGCACGATGGCCGGGGGCACCTGCGACACGGGGCGCCTGGCGCTCGAGGACGGCGCCGCGATTCACCTTGGCGGCGGACTCCATCACGGATTCCCGAATCACGGTGAAGGCTTCTGCCTGTTCAACGACGTCGCGGTGGCGATTCGCCGGCTGCAGCGCGACGGCCGCATCCATCGGGCAGCCGTCGTGGACTGCGACGTCCACCACGGCAACGGCACGGCGACGATCTTCGAGCGCGATCCGTCGGTCTTCACCTTCTCGATTCACCAGCAGCACAACTATCCGCTGTTCAAGCCGGCCAGCGATCTGGACATCGGACTGGAGGATGGGACCGGCGACGAGGAATACCTGCGGCGGCTGGGTCCCGCGCTGGCGCGGGCCGTGGCGTCGAAGCCTGACGTGACGTTCTACCTGGCGGGCGCGGATCCGTTCCGCGAAGATCGGCTCGGCGGCCTCGCGCTCACCCTCGAGGGATTACGCGAACGCGATCGGCAGGTGTTCGCGGCCGCAAGAGCCGCCGGGGTGCCCGTCGCCGTCGTCCTGGCCGGAGGGTATGCGCTCGATGTCGAGGACACGGTGGCGATCCACATCGCGACGGTGGAAGAGGTATTGAGCGTCTGCGAGTGACCGGACAGGTCGGACGAAACCCTTACACGGAGGCACGGCGACGCACGGAGCACGAAAAGCGGAGCACGTGTGAGTGTGGGCGACGTGGCCGGTCTGGCGTCGGCCGTCGGTTGCCTCCGGCCTCACTGCGCGCGAGCGCGGCCAGACCGGCTACCTCCGTGCGTCGCCGCGTGCTCCGTGTCTCCGTGTAAGCCGTCTCCGCGCTCTCCGTCTTCTCCGTATTCTCAAATCAGCCCGAGGCCCACGATCGTCTTCATGTCCGTGATCTCCCCGTTGCGGACCATGTCGCGCGCCTCGCGCAGCGTGAACACTCTCGGCTCGATGTCCTCGTCCTCGTCCCCGGCTGCCGCCTCGGCCGCCTGCGCCAGCCCTGACAGGCGGAAGAACACCATCTCCTCGTCGCAGTAGCCGGGCGTCGGAAACATCGCGGCCAGGCGGATCACGGTCGCTGGAACCTGCCCGATCTCCTCGTGGCACTCGCGGCGTGCGGCGGCTTCAGGCTCCTCTCCCGGGTCCACGCTGCCGGCCGGCAGCTCCCACAGCCATCGGTTGACGGGGTACCGGTACTGCCTGATCAGAAACACGTGGCCGGGCTCGGGTACGGGGATCAGGACGACCGATTTCACGTGGCGGACGACGTCCACCGTGACGTCCCGGCCGTTCGGCATCCGGACGCGATCGCGGTCCACGTCGAACACTTTGCCGTCGTACACGCGCTCGTGGGATAAACGCTCGATCATGACGGGAACTCCTGGTCCGGACAGCACGAGCTGCGACCTATTCTTTCTCTTCCCGGGCCTCGATGTCGTCCACGACCACCTGCAGATCCGGCGGGAGCGGCGAATCGCACTCGATCCGGCGGCCGTCCGCCGGGTGAGTGAACGCGAGCCGCGCGGCGTGGAGGAAGGGGCGCTCGAGCCGCTGCACCGCGCGCAGGTTGTCGGGCACGCGGCGGTGCGCGCCACCGTACACGGAATCCCCGACGATCGGATGGCCGATCGCGCTGAGGTGCACGCGGATCTGGTGCGTCCGGCCGGTGGCGATCGCGAGCTTGACGAGCGTGGCCCCCTTGAAGTGCCGCGCCATCGTGACCCGCGTGACCGCGCTCCTCGCGCGGCGCGCGCGCGTCGACATCTTCTGACGGTTGACGGGATCGCGGCCGATGGGTGCGTCGATCCGCCGGCCGGACTGCACCACGCCCCACACGAGCGCGATGTACTCCTTCTCGACCTCGCGGTCGGCAAACTGCCGCGCCAGCTCCTGGTGCGCGCGGTCGTTCTTGGCGACGACCATCACGCCCGACGTTCCGCGGTCCAGCCGATGCACGATCCCGGGCCGCAGCTCGCCGCCGATGCCGCTGAGGTCCTTCACGTGATGCAGAAGCGCGTTGACGAGCGTGCCGCCGCTATGTCCGGCGGCCGGGTGCACGACCATCCCGGCGGGCTTGTCGAGGACGACGAGGTCGGTGTCCTCGTATATGATGCGCAGCGGCAGCGCTTCGGGCTCGGGTGTGGCCGGCGAAGGCGCCGGGATGGCGACCGCGTACGACTGCCCTTCACGGACCGGCGTGCTGGTCCGAAGCGCGGAAGACGGTCCGGTGACGTGCCCCTCCTTGATCAGCCGCTGGAGGCTCGATCGCGACAGGTCGGGCACGAGGGCCGCGAGAAACGCATCCAGACGCGTACCGTCGTACTCGGCATCGACGACAAGCGTGCGGTTCTGGACGTGAACCATCGGCATCAGTTCCCAGCTTCCAGTTCCCAGCTTCCAGCTTCCAGCTTCCAGCTCAGCGTGACAGCGTGATCCACTGCCTACTGCCTACTGCAACCTGTTGGCAGGGCTAAAGCCCTGCGCTACGCCCTGCCACCTGTTGGCAGGGCTAAAGCCCTGCGCTACGCCCTGCCACCTGTTGGCAGGGCT
>Ga0156223_181_pt1 | contig 91059 bp, 63 predicted proteins | sample RifCSPlowO2_12_FD_107871 | JGI IMG/M metagenome (GOLD analysis project Ga0156223, IMG submission 107871) | Acidobacteria bacterium RIFCSPLOWO2_12_FULL_66_21
CACGAGAGCGTCCACCGCTTCGGTGGCGTACCCGCGGCGCTGGTGTTCGGACGCTATGGCGTAGCCGATCTCGACCCGTCCTTCCGGCGTGGGTGGCCCCGTGTAGCCCGCAATGCCCACAAGGCTACGCCCCTCGGCCGTGGCTCCGGGACGTGCCAATATGTAGTGCAGAGTCCACGAGCCGATCGTGGGGTCAGCCTCGAGTTGCGCGCGAATCCGCGCAACGTCATCAGGCTCGAATACCGGTGGAGGCCAGGAGGTGGGTACGCGCGCCCCAAAGCAGGCCTCCAGCGCGGCCCGTCCGCGTGTCTCAGCTTCGCAGAGCTCTATCGTTGCCGCTATCAACTCCAGCCTCTCGGTCTCCATGAACTCCAGTGTCTTCCTGATGCCCAACTTGTTGTAGCCAGTTCGATCACGGCTCTCGGCGCGATCGGTGGTCTTCGTGAGCGCGAGCATCAGGAGGACGCGCCTTCACGGGGATGTGATCCTCGCCGGAGATGGCGAACTGCCGTCGGCGCTGCATCGCCTCGGTCATGCGGAAGTTGGGCGGCAGCGCGGGGTGACAAGGCTCAGAGACAGAGCAGCCCGACCCGAGAATCGAAACCTTCACCCTCGCCATGATGAGGGCTTGGACACTGCTGCGGACCAGGCCGTTGGGGACGGGAGACGAGCGCGCGGACCTGCCAACATTGACATCACGTGCGATGCTCCTCAGTGCGGCGGCGCGATACCTTTCACGGCCTCACAGTTCCGGTCGGTCATCTCATCGACGACTGCGTTTCACCTTTCTCGACGCCGGTGACTTGGGAGATTCCTCTGCTGTCAGCCAATGACCGCACTGCCTCCGAGCTTCCACCGCGGACAGCTTCTCGGCCGCGTTCCTGACTTCGGGCGGCACCCATTGCGGGAACCGCATCGTCACGAGCTCGTGCGCGCCAGATTTCGTGTGCTCCTCGCGAATGGCGTCGAGACGCGCTGGCCCGATCTCGTCTGCGAGACGCACCAGCGCCGGCCACAAGCGCCGGTGGCAAGATTATCGTGAGATCCCCAAAGGGCAGGGTGGCCATGCGCTCATTTTGAAAGGTTGGCCGCAGTTGCCACACCTTGTCGAGCCACTGCAACGCCGCCGGTAGATCCTTCACTCCAAGGTGCACATGGGATCCCCTCATTTGCGTCCCTTTCTCCGGAATAGGTGAGGTCGCATTCGCCGTGCCGTACACGTAGCTGATAACAACGATGTCGAGCAGGAGCACCAGAGTAACCTTGCGTACATTTCGGCGTCAGTGAGATGGTCGGTGCAGTCTTCAATACACCCTGCGCGCGGCAAGCGCTGCAAGAACCTCCCACCCCACTCGTCGCGGACCTGCGCCAGAGTGCCCTCTGGACGTAAGCGGCCGAACACGCGTAGAAAATTCGTGCCCCGATCGAAGCGCCTGGGATCGCGTTCCATCGCGATCGGCGCGTAGAGCTCGGCCTCCAATCCAGGGAAGAGAAATTCCTTCGGAAGCACGCCGACCACTTCGTACTCCTCTCCGTTCAGCTGAACGCGCGACCCCACAATCCCACGCGCGCCGCCGAACCGGCGCCGCCACAGTGCGTCCGTGACCACGACGATCCGGTCCGCCCCGGGGACATCGTCCGTTGCGACCAGCGTCCGGCCGACACCTGCCGACACGCCGAGGGCGGAGAAGGCACCCGCCGTCACCTTCGCGCCCTGCAGCCGCTCCAGATTGCCGCCTCCGGTGAGATTGACGCCCCAACTCGCGTACGCCGCGACGTCCTGCAACGTCGTCGTGGCGCGCCTGTAATCCGCGTAATCAGGAATCGAAAAGAACGCCTTGTCGCGATCCGTGCGCGTTGCCCAGATCCACACCAGGCGTTCCGGATGCAAACGGCAGTGGCTTCAACAGCACCGCATCGAGGACGGCAAACATCATCGCGGTGCCCGCGATCGCGAGCGCCAAGGCTGCCACGATCCCGAAGGCATAGGCACGTGACCGTAGTAAACCCGCGAATAGCGCGACGGACATCGAGGCTGAACGTCTCCATTCCACCCTCTGCAACGGCCAAGTGATATCACAATTGACATATTTACTGTCAAGATATATATAGCTATTGAATGAATCAGGACGCTCACGCGTGGCTGCTGCTGATGCACAGCATCCCGCCTAAACCTCCATATCTACGAGCCAAAGTGATGCGGCGGCTGACCCAACTCGGCGCGCTGGCGCTCAAGCGGTCGGCGTATCTCCTTCCCCTGAGTGACGGCGCGCTTGAAGACTTCCAGTGGCTGCGGCAGGAGATTCGTGACGAAGGAGGCGACGCGTGGATTGTGGAGGCGCGGTTCGTGGCCGGCCTTCGGGATGACGAGATTCGCGAGAACTTTCGGGCGATCCGAGCCGCCGAGTACGCTGCGCTCGCGGCCGAGTCACGCGCCCTGCTGGACCGCGTGCGCGACGGCGGCGCCGAGCGGGACAAACCGGCGTTCGAGGGCGACCGACGACGCCTGCTTCGACGTCTGGAGGCCACGCGGGGCGTCGATTTCTTTCATGCGAATGGGCGCGACGAAGTGGAGGCGCTGATGTCAACGATCGATCGGCTTGCGGAGACCACGAGTAAGACACCGGCACAGATTCCAGGGCGAGCTGAACTTCGGGCGCGGACGTGGATCACGCGCACGGGCGTGAAAGTCGATCGGATGGCGTCGGCCTGGCTGATTCGGCGGTTCATCGATCCGGCGGCCACGTTCGTCTTCGTGGCACCTGACAGCCCGCCACCGGTCGCCGACGCGCTCCGGTTCGACATGTTCGACGGCGAGTTTACGCACGATGGAAATCGCTGCACGTTCGAGGTCTTGCTCGACGTGGCGGGCCTCGCAGGAGACCCGGGACTCGCGGCGATCGCGCGGATTGTCCATGACATCGATCTGCGGGACGACCGATACCAACGTGCCGAAACCGCAGGAGTCACCGCCTTTGTTGACGGCATCGTCGCGCGCTTCGACGACGACCATCGCCGGATTGCAGAGAGCACCCCGATCTTCGACACGCTGTACGCCAGCCTCGGAGGCCAGGCGTCTAACACGTCCTCAACCGACTAATATGCGATCAAATCGCCGGCAATTCCTGTCCACGTGCGCGGCGGCCGCCTCCGTCGCGCGGTCTTCTCTCGTCGCGAAGACGGATCTCCAGATGGAGCACGGTGTGTGGCCATCCACCTTTCCCGCGCTGGGCCAACAGGTCAACGGACATCCACTCGCCTATCTCGACAGCGCCGCGACCACGCTGCGGCCGCGGTCGGTGATCGATGCCCTCGTCGACTACTACTCCGCGGATAACGCCAACCCGTCACGTGTGCACACGTTGGCCAGCCGGGCCGCTGATCGCCTCTCGAGCGCGCGCCAGACAGTGGCCCGGTTCCTGAACGCCCCGGACCCGGCCGAGATCATCTTCGTGCGCGGCACAACCGAGGGCATCAACCTCGTCGCTGGCACGTGGGCAGTCGCAAACCTGCGGCGGGGCGACGACATCGTGCTGACCGTCGCCGAGCACTCGTCGAATCTCATGCCATGGACCAGGGCCGCTCGTCAGACTGGTGCGCGCATTCGTGTGCTGGACGTCGACGACGAGGGGCGGCCCCGGCTCGATCAGTTCAAGAACATCCTCTCCAAACGCACGCGAATCGTCGCGTTCAACCACGTGTCGAACGTGCTTGGATTCGTCAATCCGGTGAAGGAGATGTGCGCACTGGCGCGGCACGCTGGCGCCCGTGTGGTGATCGATGGCGCGCAAGGCGCACCGCACGTCCGCGTGGATGTCCAGGACATCGGGTGCGATTTCTATGTATTTTCGGGGCACAAGATGCTCGGCCCGATGGCCACCGGCGTCGTCTGGGGGCGTCGCGATCTGCTGGACCTGATGCCGCCCTACCACGTAGGCAGCAACATGGCGCACGCCGTCGATTTCGACCGGGCGGAATTCGAGCATGGCGCGCTGAAGTTTCAAGCCGGCACCCCGGATGTCGCAGGGCCGGTGGGGCTCGCCGCCGCCGTGCGATTTTTCGAAGCGGCTGGCCATGAGACGCTGCGCCGCCACGATGAAGAGCTGGTGCAGTATGGTTTGGCTCGTCTTGCGGAGGTCCACCGCCTTCGCATCATCGGCTCGCAGAGTCCGGAGCGTCGCGTGCCGGTGTTTACCTTTGTGATGGAAGGCCATGCCGCCACGGCGGTGGCACGCGCGCTGGATGGGCGTGGGATCGCGATACGGGCCGGCGATATGGCCGCTCTCCCGCTCCTGAAGCGGTTTGGCGTCAGCGAGGCCGCGCGTGCGTCCGCGTACGTGTACTCGACACACGCCGATCTGGATCGCCTGGCGGATGCGCTTCACGCACTCGGAAAATAGTCAGACGCCAGACAACCGTGTGAGTGGTCCGATCTTCTCCACCTTTCGCTCTGGCCTCGATCGCAACGTCGCCGTGCTCGCCGCCAGTCTGTTCGCGCTGTCGCTTGGCGAGGAGTTGTGGCAGGCCTACATGCCCGCGTATCTGACGGCGCTCGGCGCTGGAGGCGTCATGGTTGGCCTGTTCGGGTCATCGAAGGACCTGCTCGACAGCCTCTATCAATATCCCGGCGGCTGGCTGGCCGACCGACTTGGCCGGCGTCGCGCCCTGCTGATCTTCACCGGCCTCGCAACCGCCGGCTACGGCGTATATGCGGCGGCACCGGCCTGGCCCTTCGTGCTGGCGGGTCTCGTCGGCGTCATGGCGTGGAAGGCGGGCGCATTTCCCACGACATTCGCGGTCATCGGCGACGCTCTTCCGCGGAGTAGACGCGCGACCGCATTTGCCGTGCAATCTGTTCTGGTACGCGTGCCACGCGTGGTGAGTGCGCCACTCGGTGGCATTGCCATTGCGAGTCTCGGCATCATTGCCGGCGTTCGCCTGTCATGCGCCATCACCGTCGTCCTGGGCTTGGCCGTTCTTGTCGTGCAGCACCGCAACTTCCGCGACCATCGACCCACAGCACCGTCTCAGAATGCAGCTCACGTCCGGGCGGTATTCTCGGGCATGCCTCCCGAGTTGCGCCGGCTGCTCGCCGCCGACTGCCTGGTGCGGATCGGCGAAGGCATCGCCGCGTCGTTCATCGTGCTCTTCGTCACGCAGGTGAAGCAGGTCTCCGTCGCGGAATACGGCGTGCTCTACGCGATTCAACAGGCGGTCGCGATCGCGTTTTACCTGCCTGGCGGCCGGATCGCGGATGTGACCGGGCGTCGCGGTGTCGTGGCGCTCACGTTTCTGTTCTTCGCCGCGTTCCCGCTTGCCGTCCGGAGTGCAGCGAGCCACGCGGGACTGGTGGGCGCCTTCGTCATCGGTGGTCTCAAGGAAATCGGCGAGCCGGCGCGCAAGTCGCTCATCGTGGATCTGGCACCTGACGACCGCTGTGCCTCCACCGTGGGCGTGTACTACACCATCAGAAACTTTCTTGTCGTTCCCGCAGGAGTGTCGGGCGGTTTCCTGTGGCAGCGGGCACCGCATCTGTCGCTCGATGCGGCAATGGTCGTCAGTCTCGCCGGACTCATCGTGTTTCTGCTCACGCCGGGAGCGAAGGTCGATCCCGCGGAGCACTGCGGAGGACCCCATTCGTGAGCGCGCATCGGTTGTCCGTCACTGAGGTACTCGCCGGCCTCGTCAACATACCGTCAGTCAATCCATCCCTCGTGCCGTCTGAGGGAACGGGAGAAGCCGCCATCGCGGAGTTTGCGTGCGGGTGGCTCAATGCGCACGGTGCCACGGCATGGCCAGAGGAGGCCGCACCGGGCCGCCCAAACGTTGTCGCACGAATTGATGGTGGCGACGGCCCGACCGTCGTCCTCTGTGCGCATCTCGATACCGTCGGAACAGCGGGCATGAGGATTCCGCCGTTCGAGGCCAGAGTCGATGAGGACCGCCTGTACGGCCGCGGCGCGTACGACATGAAGGGAAGCGCCGCCGCGATCATGGTCGCGATGGCGACGCTCGCCGCGCACCATCGCGGCGGACAGGTGATGGCGGCGCTTGTGGCGGACGAGGAGTACGCCAGCGTCGGGGCGTTCGACTTCGTGCGGCGTCACCGCGCCGACGCGTGCATCGTCACCGAACCGGCAGAGGGCGATCTGGTGCTCGCGCATAAAGGGTTCGTGTGGGTGGAGATCGTCGCGGTTGGACGGGCCGCACACGGAAGTCGCTGGGACCTTGGCGTGAGCGCGATCGGCAAGATCGGCCGAGTTGTTGCGGCACTGGAAGAGTTCGATCGCACCGAGCTGCGGCGCCGCGTGCATCCCCGCGTCGGTCCCGCATCGTTGCACTGCGCGCTCGTCGAGGGCGGAACTGGCCTGTCAACCTACGCGTCGGAGTGCCGGCTCAAGGTCGAGCGGCGCACGCTGCCAGGGGAAACGCCTGATCAAGTGAGGGACGAACTCGAAACAGTCGTGCGCAACGCGGGCGAAGATGCAACGGTTGAGACATTCTTCTCGCGCGACCCGCTCACCTGCGATCCGCAAGCCCGGATCGTCTCCTGCGTTCGCGACGCGGTGACGGAAGTGGTTGGCCAGAAACCCCGGGAAACAGGTGTCGCGTACTGGATGGATGCGGCGGTGTTTGGCGCCGCCGGGATACCCACCGTCAACTACGGCCCTTCCGGAGCCGGTGCACACGAGGCCGTCGAATGGGTCGACGTGCCTTCGGTGGCCCGATTGGCAGACGTGCTTGTGGCTGCCGTGCGTCGGTTCTGTCGCCGCTAGCTCGTGCGAGTCTTCGCAACGTGGAGATTCAGCGGAACGTCCGAAGTCCATGCGAGCCAACCCAAAACCGCCCTCTTCCGTCTATTGTATGAACCAATATAATAGATGCCGATGCCTCCCAAAGGCCTCAAGACCCATTCATATTACATCCTGCTGGCGCTTGCCGGCGGCGCCCGACACGGCCTCGCGATCGCGCGCGAAGCGCTGGCGCGCGCGGACTGAGGTAGAGGTCGGGAGTATTTTCCAGATCGTCGACCCCTTTTTCTACGCGCGGCGAACGCGCCGCTGGTCCGAGCTGATGTCCATCGCCGGGCAGGATGGGTTCGGCTTCCTGTAAGGCATTCTCTGCCAACGCGGGCAGGGGCGAACTGGGAGATCAGCGGATCTTCTGAAGATCTGCCCCTTGAATCAGCCGGCCAGTCAGAATGACCGCCGAGACCTGGCGGGTGTTCGAGATATCCGCCACGGGGTTGGCGTCGAGCGGGACGAGATTAGCTTTTTTGCCGACCTCGACCGTCCCCTCTGTGGCGAGTCGGCCGAGGAACTCCGCGGGACTTCGCGTTGCGGCCTGCAGTGCGTCCATCGAAGTCATACCCGTACCCACCAGTGCGACGAGCTCGTCGTGAAGGGGAGGTACTCCATTGGCGATGGGCAGGTCGCTGCCAGCGAGCACCTTGACGCCCGCCCTCCGCATCTCAGCAAACATCTCCAGGGTCTTCGTCCACACTCGGTCACCGCTCGCCGCATCCGGTGCGCTCAGTTTGCTTCGCTGACCGTCCCATACGCTGCGAAGTGCGGCGAAGGTCGGCACCTGCCATGTGTTGTTGCGTGCGATCAAGAACTTACCGGTGCCATCGACGACCTTTGCGCCTCGAGGCACACGGGCGCGGTCGGCACGGCTAATCATGGTGATCCGGTACCATTCACGATGACCGTCATCGTAGGCCTCGGAGGGGCGCCTGTCGCGTCGATGATCGTAATGTTGGTGATCGCGACGGCAACCGATTGAGCGCTCACGTTGCCAGCCCACGTCGTCGCCCTCCTCACGTGGCGGGGACCGTGACGCCTACGTGCCGCGCAACGATCGGAACGGCAACGTCTTCTCCGGCCGCTCCATCGCCAGCGACGCACAGGGGGGCGCCGATCGCGATTCCGCGTGCTGGTGGAACGTGCGCGACGCCCGCACGTTCAACGGCAGCATTTCCACCAACGGCACGGTGATCAACGAGCAGGTCGGCTGGCGCGGCGCCGATCGACTCATTCAGAAAACGTTCGGCGACATGCGGCTGTGCATGCTGGCTGAAGACGCGGGCGATCGCCGCAGCGGCGACGAGCGGCCCAGCCACTGGATCGGCCGCGCCCGCCGTGTCGTCATGGAAGCGCGCCGCGGCAGCACGACGCTGAGCCTCGAGATCGTGCCGCAGGGCGGCAGCCTGCGGACCACATGGCGCGTCGGCGGCGCGAACCGGGCATTCGATGCCGCCGCCCAGGCGTGGCGCGATCGCATGCTCGCCGTGCTCGACACGACCTGGGAGCTGTCGAGCCTGCGCGGCGAGGTGAGCAGCCTGCGCGGACAGATCTCGTCGATCGTGTCCCACCATAAACGCACATGCCGCATGCCCCCTCCTCGATCGTCGATCTCGACGCGTTGGTCGTGAAAGGTCTGCGCCATGTCGTCGCCGAAATCTCCGCGGAAGTCGGCCGGAAAGAGGCGCAGGAGGCGACGAAAGGCCCGGTCCGCCCGTCCCATCGATCAGGCTCGCTTGAATAGATTCTTCCGGCGGGCGATGGCCAGCGTCTCATCGAGGCGCGCGGCCTCCGCTCGAGCGACCTCGCGGCCGAACGCCGTCAGGGTGTAAGTGCGGCGCCGCTGGTCCTCGCGCGAGCCGTGCACGCCGGCTTCCCGGATGAGCCCCTCGTTGAGGAGCCGCTTGATGATGCCGTAGAGCGTCCCAGTGCTCAGCCTGACCGTGGTGCCGGTGAGCTGTTCGACCTCTTTCATGATGGCGTAGCCGTGCGTCTCGCCGTCGGCCAGCAGCGACCAGGACGTAGAACATGGCGGGGGTGAGCGGAAGCAGGGACACTGGGTCGCGTTTCATATGGCGTCCCACGATATGTCGTGCCGCGACCTAGTGTCAAGAGGGTGGAATCGGTTCAGGGGCCGGTCGCGCGTCGCTCGATGGCGCGCAGCAACATCCGGCGGATGAGTGCGCTGCCGGGATAGATCAGCCGCCAATAGACGGCAAATCGGCGACGCGCGGAGGGACTGTTCGCGAACACGCGCGTCTCGGTCGAGACGACCGAGCCGCCCGCGCCGTCCGGAGTCACGCGAGTGCTCATCGCGGCCAGGGCATATCCGGGAGGCAACGCCTTGTGAAAGATCGCGGGTGTCAACGGCTCGCGCGGTCCCGGCGGGCGCCCGACGATGGTGCCGACGACGGACTCTCGGGGTGGGTCGTCGGCGAGCGCCACGAAGGTGCTGTGGATCGCGATATCGTGCAGCGACTCGTACGACGCGGCCGCCTTCTGCACGCTCGGAGGCAGCGACCGCCCGCCGCCGCGGATCGCAATCAGCGTCCGAAACAGGAAGATCTCGTCGGGCCGTACCCGGTTCATCACCTCGAACACGCGCGCCGGCGGGGCGGCGACGTGGATCGTGTGGACCTCACTGAACTGCCAGACCGGCATGAACTCATCAAGGTGCGTCCGGACGTGCGCGGCCCGCGACTCCGGCGCCGGCAGGATCAGGCCGATGACGGCAAGCAGCACGCCCGCGCCCGCCACGCCGGCTCCACGGCGGCGCGTCGTGAGCCCGAGCCGCCGGACAGGCTTCACCACTGTCACCAGTCCGGCGAGCGCGATGACGAGGCCGAGGTAGACAATCGCGGAACCGGCCATGACACTTATTGTGTCGCACCTCGACGCCTGCGGAAAAGGCGATCCGCGCAATCGTTGCCGAACGCGCCGGTTTCGACGCAGCCAGAAAGCGCAACCAACCGTTCCGTGCGCGCCGTCGTCATATGACTTGACAGTAAATATATTTGTAATCTACTTAGTTGCCATGGCCCGTGCCCGGCCGGCCGCCGATCCCCGTTCTTTTCTGCCGTTGACGCCGCTCGCGTTTCAGGTGCTGCTCGCCCTGGCCGACGAGGCGCTTCATGGTTACGCGATCATCCGCGAAGTCGGCGAGCGCACGGCCGGGCTCGTTCGCCTGCGTACGGGCACGCTCTACACGCTGCTCCAGCGCCTTGCCGACGAGGGTCTCGTCGAGGAGTCAGACGCGCGGCCGCAGCCATCGGAAGACGACCAACGGCGGCGGTACTACCGGATGACGGAACTGGGCCGCCACGTGCTGACAGCGGAAGCCCGCCGCCTGGAGGCGCTCGTCGGCGAGGCGCGTCGCAAGCGCGTGCTGGGAAGAGCATGAGCCTCGTGCGTTTCTTCGAGCACGCCTGTCGCGCGCTCGTGTCCCTTGCGCCGCCGGCGCATCGCCGGAAGTGGGGCGACGAGGCCGTGGCGACCGTGCGGTTGGTCTGCGTCGATGCCGATCGTCGTCGTGGTTCGGCAGGCGTGATGGCTCAGGGCCTGCTCGAACTGGCCGACGTCGCGCGGTCGATCGTCTGGCTGCGTCTGGGACGGACGCCGCGAGTGACCGGCGGCCTGCCGCCATCGAACCGCCGGGGCCGCGCCCGTTACGAACGAGGCACGCACACACGAGGGACACTGATGCACACGCTCGCTCACGATCTCCGGTTGGCCGTTCGCAGCCTGCTGGGCAGCCGCACCCACACGGCGATTGCCGTGGCGACACTCGCGCTCGGCATCGGCATCAACTCCGCCGTCTTCTCCATCCTCGACTCGATCCTGCTCCGTCCCCTGCCGTTCAAGGACGCCGATCGGCTTGTCATCCTGTCGAGCTACAACGTCTCCGGGAAATTCACGTTCGAGGGCATGAAGAGCTCCCTCATGCTCGAGTGGCGCAAACAGACCGACCTGTTCGATCGCGTCGAGAGCTTCGAGCGCTCGTCGTTCGTCTATACGGACCCGAGCGGGTCGGAAATGGTCGCGGGCGCCTCGATCAGCCCCGGCCTGCTGTCGATGCTGGGTGTGGCGCCGAGGGCGGGGCGGCTGTTCACGGAGCAGGACGGCCGGGGCGGCACGGATCACCTCGTGATCATCAGCGAGCGCTTCCGGCGATCGCATCTGCAGGGAGATCCCGCGGCGGTCGGTCGCGACATCACCCTCGACGGCCAGCCCTACACCATCGTCGGCATCCTGCCTGAATGGTTCAGATTCCCCGATGCACTGTACGACCTGTGGCTGCCGTGGAACGCCGCCGCCCCGCCGCCTCCGGGATCGAGCCCGCAGCGGACCTCACTCCATCCGCAGGTCGTGCCCCTGGCTCGGGTGAAACCGGGTGTCCTGCTGCCTCAGGCTCTCGAGCAAGTCATCGCGCGCGGTGTCGCACTCAACCGCGCGTCTGGCGGCGACGGCCGGGAGTCGGCGAAGGCGTATCAGCCGGGCTCGCTGGTCAACGCCAGCACGAAGACGTCGCTGATGGTCCTTGGCGGCGCGGTGAGTTTCCTGTTGCTCATCATGTGTGCCAACATCGCGAACCTCGCGCTCTCGCGAGCGATGCCGCGCGCTCGCGATTGCGCGGTCCGTGCCGCCCTGGGCGCGTCTCGGGCCGATCTCGTGCGCGAGACGCTCGTCGAGAACCTGACGATCGGCCTGCTCGGTGCGATCGCCGGTTGCGGCGTGGCGGCGGTCGGGATCCGGATGACTCTGGCCGTGATGCCGTCGGACATGACGATCGCCAGCTACAACCCCGTGGCGCTCGATGGGCGCGTACTCGGGTTGACGATCGCAATCGGCCTGGCCACCGCGCTGCTCTTTGGTCTGCCGCCGGCGCTGGTCGCATCGCGCGCGTCGGTCATCGACGTGCTGCGGCGCGATTCGCGCTCCTCAACGGGCTCCGCGCTGGCGCGACGCCTGCGCTCCGCGCTCGTCGTGGCCGAGGTCAGCCTCGCGATCGTGCTGCTCGTCGGCGCGGCGCTGATGACGCGCAGTTTCATGAAACTGCAGGCCGTGGACAAGGGACTCGATCCGACGGGCCTCATCGCGATGCGCGTCAGCTTGCCGAGGGCGGGGTACGCCGACGCCACCACACAGGACCGGTTCATGGCGGACGCGATGGAGCGCATTCGCACAGTGCCCGGCGTACTCGGCGTGACCACGGGCGCTGTGCCGCCCGAGATGGCCGGGGTCAGGTTCGGTCAGATCGAATTCGCGCACACGCCCGGCGAAAAGGCCGCGATGCAGATCATGCCGGCCTACGAAGTGCCCGCCGACTTCTTCGCGACCCTCGGCATCAGGCTCACCAAAGGGCGCACGTTCGGCGAGGGAGACCCGGAGGGTGCGGTCATCATCAGCCAGAACTTCGCCCGCAAACACTGGCCGGACGGGAACGCCGTCGGCGGACGCTTTCGATGGGTGAAGGACGAGACGTGGCTGACCGTGATCGGCGTGGCCACCACGGTTCGCCAGGGCGCGCTCGCCGATAGCGGCCGCCGCGACCAGGCCCAGATGTATATGCCGATCGGACACGGTGCCAGTCTCGCGCGGCCGGTCGGGCCATCGTCGACGATTGCCGATTCACGGACCATTGTCGTGCGCGCTGTGAATCCTGCCGCCGTGATCGCCCGGTTACCGCAGGCCGTTCACGACGTCGATCCGCACGTGGTCGTCGGGAAGCGCAGCCTGGTCGAGCATCTCTTCTCAGATGCGATCGCGCGGCCGCGCATCGTGTTCCTCATGATGAGCGTGTTCGCGGCGTTCGGTCTCGCGCTGGCCGCCGCGGGCATCTACGGTGTGTTGTCGTGCCTCGTGGCGCAGCGGCTGCGCGAGATCGGCATTCGACTCGCGCTTGGCGCCAGTCCACGCCAGGTCGGACGGCTGATTCTGCAGAACGGATTGGGCTTGACGGTCACGGGCCTGGTGGTGGGCATCGGCCTGGCGCTGATGCTCGTGCGTGTGATGCGCACGCTACTGTACGAGGTCGAGCCCTCCGATCCCGTTTCGGTGGCGCTCGTAGCGGGTGTGTTGCTGGCCACGGCATTCGCGGCGTCCTGGAAACCCGCGCGCCGTGCCATGCGCGTCGACCCGGTGAGTCTGCTCCGTGAAGACTGAGTGGCCCCGGGATAATGAACGGCTCGCCGTTCGCGCCCAACATCAGCGCGTACGAGGCCCCGTCGGAGAAACCGCCGATCGCGAGCCGCGGGCATCACGACAACCGTAACGTCGCCCCGTCAGGTGCCGCTGGGCGTGCGGGTCATGTTCCGAGCGGCGGAATGGGCCAACGGACCGTGTATTGACGAGAGGCCGGCAGTCCGCCTATCGTCTGTGCCAGCGCGCCGCGGACACGGCACGGCAGACGCGCACGACGTAACGCACCCGGAACGGACACGTAAGGTCGCCGGTTATGCTCGGCCAGACGCTGGGACGTTTCACGATCCTCGACGAGCTCGGTCGGGGCGGGATGGGCGTTGTCTACAAGGCCCACGACACGCGCCTCGATCGCGACGTCGCGCTCAAGCTCCTCCCGCCCGACCGCGTCGCCGATCCGGAGCGCCGCCGGCGCTTCGAGCAGGAAGCCAAGGCCGCCTCCGCCCTCCAGCACCCGAACATCGTCACCATCTACGACATCACACGCGAGGGCGATCGGGATGTCATCGTGATGGAGTACGTGCCGGGCAGCACGCTCGACCGCCTGATCGGCCGCAAAGGGCTCCGGCTCGGCGAGGCCCTCGGCTACTCGGTGCAGATCGCCGACGGGTTGTCCAAGGCGCACGCGGCGGGCATCGTCCATCGGGATCTCAAACCGTCGAACGTCATGGTCTCGGGCGACGGGACCGTGAAGATTCTCGACTTCGGCCTGGCGAAGCTCTTCGAGCGGGAGCCCATGGACGCGTTGGCGCCGACCGTCACGGCGCGCCAGGCTCTCGACGGGTTCACCGACGACGGTCACATCGTCGGTACGGCGGCCTACATGTCGCCGGAGCAGGCGGAGGGAAAGAAGGTCGACAGCCGATCGGACATCTTCTCGTTTGGCTCCGTCCTGTACGAGATGGTGACCGGCCGTCGCGCGTTCCAGCGCGACACGTCGACGCGCACGCTCTCGGCCATCGTTGCCGAGGAGCCCGAGCCGGCGGGGCGGCTCGTCGCCGATCTGCCGCCCGAGCTGGAACGCGTGCTCGAACGCTGCCTCCGCAAGGACCCTCAGCGGCGGTGGCAGAGCGTGCCGGACCTTCGGGTCGTGCTGCAGGACCTGAAGGAGGACTCCGATTCCGGGAAACTGCGCGCGGTCGCGCCCGCCGCCCCTCGCCGATCGCGATGGCGCCGGTGGGTCGCGGCGGTGGCCGGCTTCGCCGTCCTCGCCGCGGCGCTCGTATGGGCGATCTCTCATCGTCCACGGTCTGCCGCCGGGATTACCGTCACCAGGATGACGTTCGACTCCAACATGACGGGCTTCCCCACGATTTCGCAGGACGGCAGGCTGCTCGCGTACGCGTCCGATCGGGCGCAGCCCGGCAACCTCGACATCTGGATCCAGCAGGTCGCTGGCGGTCAGCCTCTTCGTCTCACCAACCATCCGGCTTTCGATGTGTCGCCTTCGTTCTCGCCGGATGGATCTCGCATCGCGTTTCGCTCGGAGCGCGACGGCGGAGGGATCTACGTCGTCGACGCCCTCGGCGGCGACGCGCGCCGGATCAGCGACCGCGGCCACTTTCCTCTGTTCTCTCCCGATGGTTCGCTGATCTGCTACCTCGATATCCCGGCCTCGCTCGACTCCGCACTGAGCAGGATCTATCTCGTCGCCGCCCAGGGCGGCCCGCCGCAGGCGTTCCACCCGGAATTCTCTGTGCTTGGTGCGGCCCTCTTGTCACACCCCGTCTGGTCCCCTGACGGCAAGTCCCTGCTCTTCCTTGGCAGGCGCGGCCGCGATCCCAGCACCGCGGATTGGTGGATCATCCCGCTCGACGGCGGACCGCCCGTGCGCGTCGGCGCGGTGGCCGCTCTGTCGCTCAGGTTGGGATCGGTCTCCGGTTTTCCCCGTGTGTGGACGAACGACTTCGTCTATTACGCCTCGGGAACGACCGTCGAAGGGGTGAACCTGCTTCGCGTCCCGTTCGACCGTGCGCGCCCGGCGATCACCGGCAAACCTGAGCCGCTCACCGCCGGCGCGGGAATGAAGTACAACGCCGCGCTCGCGCTCGACGGCCGCCTCGTGTTCCCCCACATGACCTGGACGCTGAACATTTGGAGCGCGGCGATCCAGTCCGATCGCGGCAAGGCCACCGGTGAACTCGAGCCGATCACCAGGGACGAAACGGTCAAGTTCAGCCCGCGGATCTCGCGAAACGGATCCATGCTTGCGTATGCGGCCTTCAGCGGGCTCGACACGCGAGACACGGAGATTCGAATCCGGAATCTGACGAGCGGTCGCGAGACCGCACTGCCGCCGTTCGAAAGCACAATGAACCCTGTCCCGGTCTTCAGCGCCGACGGATCGGTGCTCGCGTACAGGCAGGTGACTGGCGGGCGGAGCACGTACTACATTCGGACCCCCGGATCGGCCACCGACCGTGTGCTCTGCGAAGACTGTGGGGTGTACGCGTTCTTCACGGATCCCGCTTTCGCACTCGTGCAGTACGGGCCGCAGGAACTCGTTCGGCAGAACGTCTCCACCGGAGCGCGGACGACGGTGCTGCACGTCGATGGCGCGTCGATTCTCGACGCGCAGCCGTCCTGGGACGATCGATGGGTGACCTACCTGCTGGGGCTGCCGAGCGGAAACGTGGCGATCTCCGTCGCGCCGCTTCGGGACCGACCCGCGCCGATCGGAGATCGGATCCTGGTGCGCGAAGACGACCACATACTCTTGGCGCCCAGATGGTCGCCAAATGGCGAGTGGCTTTACTACTTGGCAGCCAGCGACGGATTCATGTGCGTCTGGGGACAGAGGCTCGACGCGGTCTCCAGAAAACCTTCCGGGGCGCCGGTGGGCATCCTGCATCTGCACGGCAGCCGCACCATGAGCTTTCCCCTCGGTCAATGGCCTCTTGAGGTGGCGTCGGGCCGGCTGATCTTCACCCTCGGTGAGCCGAAGAGCAACATCTACATGGCGCGGCTCGACCGCTGGTGACGAACGGATGATGCGGGACACGGGACGGGAGTAGAATCCTGGCGCGGAGTCGCCAGATCCATGTCGCTTGCCGCCGGTACGCGGGTGGGTGCCTACGAGATCCTCGGCCTGCTTGGCGCCGGGGGCATGGGGGAGGTCTACCGCGCGCGCGACACGCGGCTGGCCCGCGAGGTCGCCATCAAGGTACTGCCCGATCAGGTCGCGCTTGACCGCGATCGGCTCGCCAGATTCGAGCGCGAGGCCCGGGCGCTGGCCGCGCTCGCGCATCCCAACATTCTCACTATCTACGCCTTCGAGACGGACGCCGGTCTGCCGTATGCCGTCACGGAGCTCGTCGAGGGCGAGAGCCTTCGCGCCCGCTTGTGCCGGGAACCGCTGGTGGCCGGAGACGCCGTCGAGATCGCCGCCACGATTGCCGGCGCGCTGTCGGCCGCGCATGCGCGGGGCATCGTCCATCGCGACCTCAAGCCGGAGAACGTGCTGCTCACGCCGGACGGCCGCGTGAAGGTCGTCGATTTCGGGCTGGCCGCGATCACGTCGGTGGCCGGGGGCGGCGCGCAGACCACGACCACCAATCTCGAGACGCAGCCCGGTACCGTCCTCGGCACGCCGGGCTACATGTCGCCGGAGCAGGTCCGCGGTGAGGCCACGGATCATCGCACCGACATCTTCGCCCTCGGCTGCATCACCTACGAGCTGCTGACCGGACAGCCCGCGTTCGTCCGGCGCAGCGTTGCGGACACGCTGAGCGCGATCCTCCGAGATCCTGCGCCGGACCTGCCTGTTGCCGCCATTCCCCATCCGCGCGAGCTCCAGCACGTAATCGCGCGCTGCCTCGAGAAGCAGCCGGACCGGCGGTTCCAGTCGGCATCGGATCTGGCCTTCGCCCTGCGTGAGCACGGCGCGACGTCTGCCCGCCCCGGCGGCGCGGCCGGCGAGGCGGCTCACAGCGATCGGCGCCCGTCGATTGCGGTGCTGCCGTTCGCGAACCTGAGCGCCGATCCCGAACAGGAGTACTTCTGCGACGGGATGGCCGAGGAGATCATCAACGCGCTCGTCCATGTCGACGGTCTGCGCGTGCTGGCGCGCACCTCCTCCTTCGCGTTCAAGGGACGGCATGAAGACGTACGGGAAATCGGCAGGCGCCTCGACGTGGGGCTGATCATCGAAGGCAGCGTGCGGCGGTCCGGCGATCGCCTGCGGATCACCGCTCAGCTCGTGGGTGTCGGCGACGGATCCCACCTGTGGTCGGAGAAGTACGATCGCCCTGGGACCGATGTGTTCGCCGTCCAGGATGAGATCGCGCTGGCGGTCGTCGAGAACCTGAAGGTCTGCGTCCTCGCGGGAGAACGCGCCGCGATGACGCGCCGGCCGGCGATGAACCTGCGCGCGTACGACGCGTACCTGAAGGGGCTCTTCCACTGGAACCGGCTGGCGCCCGATGCGTTTCCGATGAGCTGCGAGTCGTTCGAAGAGGCGATTCGCCTCGACGCGCAGTTCGCGCCCGCATACGTGTTCCTGGCCCAGGCGCACGCGTCGCCAGCGTTCTGGGCGGACGTCGAGCCGGCGCTGGCCCTGGACAAAGCCCTTCCGCTCGTCGAGCAGGCGCTCGCGCTCGATCCGCAGTGCGCCGAAGCGCACACCGCGCGCGGGATCCTCGCCGGCTACTTCGAATACCGGTGGGACCTGGCCGAGGAGTGCTTACGCACCGGCCTGCGCCTTGGGCCAGGCCTCGCGTTCGTGCACCTGCACCAGATGGGCCTTTCCTTCATCCGTCAGCGGACGGCGGACGCGATTCTCGAGGGGCGAATCACGCTGCGGCTCGACCCGCTGTCGCCGACGACGAGCGCGTGGGCGGCGCTCTGGCTCGCCTGCGTCGGCATGTACGATGAAGGACGGCAGCACCTGGAGGCCATCGCCGCAACGAATCCGACGTACTGGATGCCGCGCTGGAACATGGCCATTCTGCTGGCGCTTGGCGGGAAGCTGCAGGAGGCGCGCGCGGAAGCCGAAGCGGCGGTGACGCTTTCCGGTGCGGCGTCCCAGGCGCTTGCGGTGCTGGGCCCGCTGGTGTATTTGAGCGGCGACACCGTGCGCGGTGACGCCATTCATGACGAGATGCGGCAGCGCGCGAACCTCCGCTATGTGAGCCCGACGGCGCTCGCGCTCGTGGACCTTGCGCGTGGGGACATCGAGGCTGGCGTGGCGAACGTCCTCCGGGCGAGTGAGGTCCACGATCCATCGTTGCCGTTCTGGCGCCTGAACGTCTCGCGCCTCCTGCCGTCCGATCCCCGCATCGACGACGCGCTGAAGGCGATCGGCGTCTAGCGCTATCGCGTCCCAGGCACCAACATGTCCGAGGACAGCACGTCGGACCGGCATCGGGCGGCTGATGACCTGGTCCGTCTCATCAAGGGCCTTCCAGGTCTCCCAAGCGATTCACGTCGCCGCGACGGGTGGTTGCGGGCGCTGCCGCTGTCGGCATCTGGCGCCAGCTCGAAGCAGCGTTCGCCAAGGGCGGCAACGCGCGGGTGACCGTGAAGCTCGATCCCGACGCGAATCATCTATTCATGAAGGCGGTCACCGGAGATTGGACGAGGGCTGCCGACTGTCAGTTGGTGGCGGACGGCTGGGACATCCAACGGACCATGGCCGTTCCGGCTGACCGTTGACTCCTCCGGCGGCGAGTGCGATCATTGAATTAGATGCAAATATGGTGAGGAACCAATGCTGGATCTCGCGAACGACATTCGCTCGCTGAGCGACTTCAAGCGGAAGACCTCGGAATTACTCGATCGCCTCAAGAGCACCGGACACCCGCTCGTCCTGACGATCAACGGGCGGGCGAAAGTCGTGGTCCAGGATGCGGAAGCCTACCAGGACCTGCTTGATCGGGTGGAGACGATTGAGGCTCTGCAACGCGGATTCGCTGACGTGAAGGCCGGCCGTACCAAGCCGGCGCGCGGCGTGTTCAATCGGTTGCGCCGGAAGCATGACATTCCGCGTTGAACTGGCGAAGGGCGCCGAAGCGGACCTCGAAGAACTGTACCTCTGGGTCGTCGAGCGCGCTCCTCGTCAGGGCGCGGCGTGGTTCAATGGGCTCGAGCAGGCCATCCTCTCCCTCGACCGCCATCCTGAGCGGTGTCCGCTCGCGCCTGAGAGCGTCGACCCTGAGCGCCCGGTGCGCGTGCTCCACTACGGGCGCGCCCGCCACGTCTACCGGATTCTGTTCTCCATCGACAACGCGGAACCCGTCGTGTACGTGCTCCACGTTCGCCGCGGAGCACGTGAGGCTTTAGGTTCGCCGACCTTTCGTGCTGGCCGGAGTTCCGAGACCTAATCGGGCCGGCGCGCGGCCCGCCGAGGGCCCGAGGGCCTGACCAGAGCGATCCGCCGGGGGTCTGACATATGATCGGCATCCAGTTCCCGGATGCCCCACGTCTTCGAAGACTTCGCCAGGGTCGCCGAGCGGTTCCCCGACAAGGTTGCCGTGGAGTTCTGCCGACGCGCGGACGTCGAGCGCTGCACGTACGCCGAGTTGTCCGCCCTCGCCCACCAGGTCGCCGGCGTCCTTGCCGGCGCAGGCATCACGAAGGGCGCGCGCTGCGCGATCCTGGCTGACAACGACGCCCGCTGGTGTGGCGCTTACTTCGGCATCCTGCGCCTCGGCGCCATCGCGGTCCCGCTCGATACCGCCTATCATGCGCCGCAGGTCCGTACCGTCCTGGCCGACAGCGGCGCCACGGTACTCGTCACCTCGGCCCGGCATCTCGCGACGGCGCGTGAAGCCACGGCGGCGATGTCGCCGGCCCCCGAGGTCCTGCTCCTGTCGGGCACGGCTCCCGGTGTACGTGACATCGACACCGCGCTTGGCGCCGGGGTCGCTTCGAGTCTCCCGCCGTGCCCCGCAACCTCGTCCGACGCGGCGGTCATGCTCTACACGTCGGGAACGACGAGCGATCCCAAGGGCGTGGTCCTGACCCACGGGAATCTCCTGGCCGAGAAGACAGCCGCATTCACGGTGGTCCGCCTGACCGAGCACGATGCGATTCTCGGCGTGCTGCCGCTCTTCCACGCGCTGGCCCAGTTGGCGAACCTCCTGCTCCCGTTCACCGCGGGCGCCCGCGTGGTGTTCCTCGAGACGATCACCAGCACGGACATGATGCGGGCGTTCACGGAACGTCAGATCACCACGTTCTGTGTCGTGCCGCAGTTCTACTATCTGTTGCACCAGCGCATCATGGACCGGGTGGCCTCGTCGCCGTTTCCCGCCCGGGTCGCCTTCCGATCGCTGCTCGCCGCCAATGCCCGGCTCCGGCAGCATCTGGGACTCAACCTCGGGCGCCGCCTGTTCAAGCGAGCGCACGACGCGCTGGGCGGACATATGCGCGTCATGGTGTCCGGCGGGTCCCGCTTTGACAGCCGGATCGGGCGCGACCTGTACGCCATGGGCTTCAATATCCTGCAGGCCTACGGCCTCACGGAATGCTCCGGAGCGGCGACGCTGTTGAGGCCGGGCGACCCGCACGTCGAGGCGGTGGGGCAGGTGCTCGCTGGCGTCGAGATCCGGATTCTCCCCGACCCGGCGAGCCCGTTGGACCGGGAGCATCCCGATGGAGAGGTCCTGATCAAAGGACCCATCGTGATGGCCGGGTACCACAATCGGCCTGACGTCAACGCGGCCGCCCTGGAGGACGGCTGGCTGCACACCGGCGACCTCGGCTACCTCGACGAAGACGGGCGGCTGTACATCACGGGCCGCAAGAGGGAGATCATCGTGCTCGCCTCCGGGAAGAACATCTATCCCGAGGAGATCGAAGCCCACTACGCGCAGTCGCCCTTCATCCGCGAGCTCTGCGTCATGGGTGTGGCGCTCTCCGGCGAGCCGTCTGCCGAGCGGCTGCACGCCATCGTCGTGCCGAATGTCGATCTCATGCGCGAGCGGCACATCGTCAACTTCCGGGAGGTCATTCGATTCGATATCGAAGGACTCGCCCTCGGACTGCCTCATTACAAGCGGGTCCTGAGCTTCGATATCTGGCTCGAGGACCTCCCGCGCACGACGACGAGGAAGCTGAAGCGCCACGAGATCGAGCGCCGCTACCGAGACGGACAAACCGCGGCAGAAGAGAGGCCGGCGGGCGCCGACTGGAGCGACGCGGATCAGGTCTGGGCGGCGGACCCCCGGGTGTCGCGGATCCTGGCGGCGATCCGCGCCTCCGCGCACGGCGCCGCGGTCACGCCCGATGCGAACCTGGAACTCGACTTGGGTCTGGACTCGATGGAACGGGTCGAACTGTTCTCCAGGCTCGAACAGGAAATGGGGGTGGACGTCGCCGAGGAGGCGGCGCAGCGGATCTATACCGTGCGGGATCTGGTGGACGCCGTCCATCCGTTGACGGGCGAGAGTGGCGCGCAGGCGTCCGCGGCCGTGGCCGATCCCTGGGCGAGGACACTCGCCGCGGACGAATCGGATGAAGTGTTCGCGTCCATTCTGAAGCCCAGACCGATTTTCGGCACGTTCGCGTTTCTCGTGATGAGAGCCCTCCACGCATGCGCACGGGTCTTCGCGGGCCTGCGCGTCACAGGGCGCGAGCACATTCCCGCGGCAGGACCGTTCGTGCTGAGCCCGAATCATCAGAGCTATCTGGACGGCTTCCTGCTGGTCGGGGCGTTGCCTTACGCCACTTTCCGGCGGCTGTTCTTCGTGGGCGCGAGCGAGTACTTCGAGACCCCCCTCAGGAGGACGCTCGCGGAGTGGATCAACGTGGTGCCGGTCGATCCCGACGCCAACCTGTTGCGCGCGATGCAGGCGGGCGCGTTCGGGTTGCGCCGCAACCGCGTGCTCGCGCTCTTCCCGGAAGGCGAACGATCCCCGGACGGCGCCCCGCGGCGCTTCAAGAAGGGCGCGGCGATCACCGCGCTCCAGGCGGGCGTGCCGATTGTCCCGGTGGCCATTCACGGGGTGTTCGAGATCTGGCCCCGCGGGAAGAGTCTCCAGTGGCGAACCCTGTGGCCATGGGCGGGCACACGCTGCGACGTGCAGTTCGGACCGCCGATCCCCTCCGACGGCGCTGCCCTCGCGGCCGGGTCCGACAAGTACGAGCAGCACACCGCCGCGTTGCGAGCGTCCGTCGTTCAGATGTGGGACGCGCTCGAATCGCAACGACGACGGTTGTAATCGTACACGGGAAAGCCCGGTCGCCGCGCGTGGTGAGCGCGGCGACGGCGCGGGCCTCGCGCTCATCACGCGCAGGCGCCGGCGAGTACGTCGCCGGCCGTCAGTCGATCGAGCAGGGTGCGCAGGCACGTTGGGATCGCCCTGGACCGATTGACACACCTCAGCGTCGCGTCGTCGACGGCTCGGGAAGCGTGCGCATCGAGATGGTCCAGGGGAGAAAGGGCGAGGAGCGTGTCGGTGACGCGCGGTCGAGCGGCGTGGTGGTGCAGTCAGGGTCCGTACTGTGCGGTGACAATGCCGCCCACCCAGGACACGACGACCCTCGCGGTCGCGACCGCCTTCTCATAGTCCTCGACGAGGACGGGCTCGGACGGTCCAGGATAGCGCGCGGCGACGGCATAGTCAGTCAATGCGGACGCCTCCTGCACGTCAACGGGAATGTCGAATCCCAACTCCGCCAGTCGTGTGATCAATTCGCTGATGGAGTGCGTCCGGGCACCTGTACGCCTTTCAACACGAGCAGCGCCTTGAGCGCCTTCTCAGCAGCCTGCTGCGCATTGAAGCAAGGGTCTTCGAACAGAACGTCGGGGGCGACCTGTCCTTGGGACGCTCTGGCCAGATTGCTGCGCGCCCGACGCAGCCACTCGCGCGGATCCTCGGGGCTCGCGCCCTCAGGCGGCATACACTTCGCGGCCTTCGCGCAGGGCCGGTCCGATGATGGTGGCGACGCCGTCCTTGAGAGCCTCGACGTCCTCGGGGGTCACGACCACCACGTCGACCGACGCTCGGATGCCGACCAGGGCGCGATAAATGGCCTGGGCCAGTCGCCGCCGGCTCGCGATGCCGCGCTTGATGACGAGAAAATCCAGGTCGCTGTGTGGACCCTCCGTGCCGCGCGCGGCCGATCCGAAGAGGATCACGCGATCCGGTTTGGCCACGGCCACGATGCGTTCGAGGGCCGCTTCAAGAGGCGTCATGTGGTCACTATACTGCGACTCTGGCCGTCGTGGAGGCGTGCTCGTCTATGTGAGCCCGACGACGCGCTGAAGGCCATCGGCGTCTAGTGTCCCGTCCCCGTGGATCGTGGCATAAATCCCGGAGCGCGGCGCCTGGCTGGCAAGGCGCGACGACCGAGAATACTGGGTGTATTTGAGGAAGGAGCAACGCAGCCAGACGGAATGCCCCGCCCGGGAGTTATGTGACGAACCACGGGGACGGGACACTAGTTCCGCATCGGACTCGCGCGGCCGGGCCAGTCGCGACTGCTCCAGGGCGAGTACGCGTTCGACCGCGTTGGCTCGGCGTAGCGGGGGCCGGGTGTAGTATCCGTGTGTCGTAGCGGGCCGCGCATCCGGCCTATCCTCTGCTTCGGATCTCAGAGCTGAATTGCGGGGGTTGCATGCCCGGGATCGGCCAGACGGTTTCGCATTACAGGATTGTGGAGAAGCTGGGCTGCGGCGGCATGGGTGTCGTCTACAAGGCCGAAGACACCAGGCTCCACCGTTTCGTCGCCTTGAAGTTCCTGCCTGCCGAGTTCTCCAGAGACCGCCAGGCCGTTGAACGGTTCCAGCGCGAGGCTCAGGCCGCTTCGGCCTTGAATCATCCCAATATCTGCACCATCCACGACGTCGACGAGTACGAGGGCCAGCACTTCATCGCCATGGAGCTGCTCGAAGGCAAGACACTCAAGCAGCAGATCGAAGCCAAGCCGTTTGAGATCGAGCATCTCCTCGATATCGCCATTCAGATTACGGATGGCTTGCAGGCCGCACATGCCAAAGACATCATCCATCGGGACATCAAGCCTGCCAACATATTCGTAACCGACCGCGGGATGGCGAAGATCCTCGACTTCGGCCTGGCCAAGCTGGCTCGCGCATCCAGTGCCGAGACTACTCAGGCGGTCACAGCTGCCGGCACGATCATGGGGACGACGCTGTACATGTCGCCCGAGCAGGCCGAGGGCCGGCCGGTCGACAGCCGCAGCGACCTGTTCAGCCTCGGCGCGGTGCTGTATGAGATGGTGAGCGGCATCCGGGCGTTCGAGCGGGACTCGGATATCTCGACGCTGGCGGCGGTGCTGTATCAGGAACCGCCCCCGTTGGGCAACGCGCCGCCGGAGCTGGCGGCGATCGTCAGCCGCTGTTTGCGCAAGAACCCCGGCGACCGGTTTCAGCGCGCCGACGAGCTGCAACGCGCACTCCAGCAGGTCGGCCGTTCCGCCCCCGTGCCTGCGCTCGCCGTTCTCCCGTTCACAAACATGAGCGCGGAGAAGGACGACGAGTATTTCAGCGACGGGCTGACCGAGGAGATCATCAACGCGTTGACGAAGATCGCCGGCCTGCGCGTGACGGCCCGCACGTCCGCATTCACATTCCGCGGCAGGGAACAGGGCATCCGCGAAATCGGAGTCCGGCTCGCCGTGGACAAAATCCTCGAAGGCAGCGTGAGGAGGGCCGGCAAAAAGCTCCGTGTGACGGCACAGCTCATCAACGTGGGCGATGGCTGCCACATATGGAGCGAGCGGTACGAACGCGAAATGACGGACGTGTTCGCCATCCAGGACGAGATCTCACAGGCGATCGCGGACAAGCTGCGGGTCGGGATCGGACAGGCACCGCGGACGACCCGTCAGCCGACTGAGGACCTGGAGGCGTACAACCTGTATCTTCAGGGCCGGCACCACTTGTCCAAGTGGACGCCCGAGGGGTTCGCGAGGGCCAGGGTGTGTCTCGAGCAGGCGGTCGCGCGGGATCCAGGCTTTGCGCTCGCGTACGATGCCCTCTCGGAATTCTACTGGTACATCGGTTTTTTCGGGATGCGTCCGCCGAAGGAGGCGTTCTCGACGGGAATCTGGGCGGCACTGCGCGCCGTCGAAATCGACGACACGCTGGCCGAGACGCATGCGCTGATCGGGATGTACCGCAAGGAACTGGACTACAACTGGCCGGAAGTTCAGAGGAAAATGCAGCGCGCGCTGGAACTGAACCCATCCTCGCCCACCGTGCGGCTGCGCAATGCGCTCAGCGGCTTCATGCCGCTGGGACGGATCGCAGAGGCGGTAGAGGACATGAAGTGCATCCTCACATCGGACCCGCTGTCGCTGTTCAACCGCTGGTGGCTGACGATCATGTACTACCTCGCGCGCGACAATGTCCGCGCGATGGAGCAAGCGCGGTTCATGATCGATCTCGACCCGACGTACTACGTCGGGCACTGGGCGCTGGGATTGATCTGCATGGACGAAGGAACAGCGGGTGAATCGGTCGCCGAATGCCGCCGGGCGGCCGAACTGTCAGGCGACGTCCCCCTCATGCTCGGGTGGCTTGGCCTGGCGCTGGCGCGAACTGGCGACACGGCAGGTGCGGAGGCGCTGCTGGAACGGTTGTCAGAGATCTCCCGGGCCGCGTACGTCCCCCCGAGCAGCTTCGCGTGGATTCACCTGGGACTCGGCCATGTCGACGACGCCTTCACCTGGATGGATCGGGCGATCGATGGCCGGGATCCGATGATGATGCCGATCAAGACCTATCCGTTTTTCGATCCGCTCCGCGCAGACCCGCGCTTCCACGCGCTCCTGCGGAAGATGAACCTGGAGGACTAGCCGGGGCGCTGCGACGCGCGGGCGGCGGCTGCCGCGAACTCAACGCCTCGCGCGTACGTGTTTCCGTCTGTGCACCGAGCTACGGCTCAGTCAGTATTTGGCCCCTCCGGCCAGCGGATTGCCCGCTGGGGGGAAGCTTATTGGGCGGTTCCCGACCGAAACGCCGCGCGGCGACGTGAAGCGGCCGGGGCACACGCCTTGCACGCCCGCGCGCGTCGTCTCACATGCGCGAACGCCAGTCACCTCCACCTGCAGATGCCCGGAGGATCGCTGTAGCCCCAGAGGGGACCCCGACAACCCGCCACATCGTCATGGTCGTACCCGAAGGCGATGAGCACCAGGCCGAGCGGACGGTTCCGCCGAAGTGGTCTGGCCGCTCCAGAGTCAGGCGGGCACCAGAAACTTCCGCTACGGCACGGGCACGTTAAATCGGTGGAAGAACGAGCTGCGCGGAGGTGAACGAGCATGGGTCTGGACTCCAAGCAGGAACACACTCAGCAGACACGCCTCGACGCCCCATCCATCTCGCTTCCAGCCGGCGGCGGTGCTATTCGAGGCATCGGGGAAAAGTTCGCCGCCAATCCTGTAACCGGCACGGGCGCGATGTCCGTTCCGATTACGACCAGCCCCGGCCGATCGGGCTTCGGGCCGCAGCTTGCGCTTTCTTACGACTCCGGCGCCGGCAACGGTCCGTTCGGCTTCGGCTGGATGCTCTCGGTGCCGGCGATCACGCGAAAGACCGACAAGGGACTGCCGCTGTACGACGATGCGGCTGAGTCCGACGTGTACGTGTTTTCGGGCGCCGACGACCTGGTGCCCGTCCTCAATCCGGACCACTCGCGCTTCGTGGACACGGTCTCGGCCCCCGGCACGACGATCCACCGCTATCGTCCGCGGATCGAGGGGTCGTTCTCTCGCATCGAGCGGTGGACCGCGAACGACACCGGCGAGATTCGGTGGCGGTCGATCACGCGCGAAAATGTGACGACGATTTATGGGCGCGACAACAACGCGCGCGTCTTCGACCCTGAGGATCCGAACCCCGCGCATCCGACGCGCGTCTTCAGCTGGCTCGCGTGCGAAACCTACGACGACAAGGGCAACGCGGTCCTGTACGAGTACGCCGAGGAAAACGACAGGCAGGTTGACACGTCGCAGGCGCACGAGCGCAACCGCATGCGGACCGCCAACCGGTATCCAAAGCGGATCCGGTACGGCAACCGCGTGTCGCGGCTCGTCCAGCAGGACCTGAAGGGCACGCCCTTCCTGTTCGAGGTTGTATTCGACTACGGCGAGGGGCACTGCGAAGACGTTCCGCTGAATGGAGCAGTGCCAGAAGCCGAACAGCATCGATTCGTGCGCGCCGCTGAGGGCGCAAAAGGCGACTGGCCGGTGCGGCCCGATCCGTTTTCGTCGCACCGCGGCGGATTCGAGCAGCGGACGTACCGCCGCTGCCAGCGCGTGCTGATGTTTCATCGCTTCGACGAGCTCGGCGACCAGCCGTGCCTCGTGCGCGCGACCGAGTTCGACTACGCGGACTTCGACTACGCGCTGCCGTCCACGGTAGACGCGGAGCTCGCGCATCAGGGCAGCACGCGCTACGCGTCGTTCATTCGATCGATCACGCAGGCCGGCTTCGTCCGCGACGAGGCGCAGGCGCCGGTGGTGCGCAACGGCGTCACCTATCTGACGTACCTGAAAGCGGCGTTGCCGCCGCTGGAGTTCGAGTACAGCAAGCCGCGCATTCAGGATGCGGTGCAGGAGCTCGATCCAGAGAGCCTCGAGCATCTGCCGGCGGGTCTCGACGGCAGCGCGTATCGGTGGCTGGATCTCGACGGCGAAGGGCTGTCCGGAATCCTGACCGAGCAGGCCGACGCCTGGTTCTATTCGCCCAATCTGGGAGGCGCGCGATTCGGCGCGCCGCAACCGATGGCCGCCAGGCCGTCGCTGGCGGCGCTTCGCGGCGGCCGCCAGCAGTTGCTCGATCTCGCCGGCGACGGGCAGCTCGACCTCGCCCAGTTCGGCGGCCCGATGCCCGGATTCTACGAGCGAACGCTCGACGAGAACTGGGATCCGTTCACGCCGTTCGTCACGCTGCCCGACATCGACTGGGACGAACCGAATCTGCGGTTCGTGGATCTCGACGGCGACGGCCATCCCGACGTGCTGATTACGGAGGACCACGTCTTCACGTGGCACCCATCGCGCGCGGAGGAGGGATTCGGGCCGGCGCTTCGGGTCGCACAGGCGCTCGACGAAGAAGAGGGCCCGCGCCTGGTGTTCGCCGACGGCGAGCAGGCCGTGTATCTCGCCGACATGTGCGGCGACGGTCTCACGGATCTCGTGCGGATCCGCAATGGTGAGATCTGCTACTGGGCGAACATTGGGTACGGGCGTTTTTCACGCAAGGTCGCCATGGACAATGCTCCATGGTTCGATCGTCCCGACCAGTTCGACCAGCGCCGCGTGCGTCTGGCCGACGTCGACGGCTCGGGCACGAACGACGTCATCTACCTGGCGGCCGGTGGTCCGCGGATCTACTTCAACCAGTCCGGCAACCGGTTCAGCGACGCGCGTCCGCTGAGCGCCTTTCCGCGGCTCGACAACGTCTCGTCGATCGTGCCCGTGGATCTCTTCGGCAACGGCACGGCGTGTCTCGTCTGGTCGTCGCCGCTGGCAAGCGACGCACGCCGGCAGATGCGCTACGTCGATCTGATGGGCGGGCAGAAGCCCCATCTACTGGTGAATGCCAGGAACAATCTGGGCGCCGAGACCCGCCTCCACTACGTCTCGTCCACGTTCTTCTACCTTCAGGACAAACACGACGGACGCCCGTGGATCACGAGGCTGCCATTTCCTGTGCACGTCGTCGATCGCGTGGAGACGATCGACTGGGTGAGCCGCAATCGGTTCGCGTCCCGCCATGCGTATCACCACGGATACTTTGACGGCGAGGAGCGGGAATTCCGCGGTTTCGCGTTCGTCGAGCAATGGGACACGGAGCAGTTCGAAACAGTCGGCCCGGCCGGAGACTGGCTGGGAACGAACATTGACCCCGTGTCGCACGTGCCGCCGGTCTATACGAAGACCTGGTTTCACACGGGCGCGTACGTGGGCCGCGATCACGTGTCCGATGTCTTTGCGGGCCTGGCCGACGAGGGTGGCGGCCGGAAGTTCGACGAGTACTACCGCGAGCCGGCGTGGAACAACGCGGCTGCCGTTCGAGCGAATCTCCTGCCCGATACGGTCCTGCCCGTCGACCTCACCGCTGACGAAGAGCGCGAGGCCTGTCGAGCGCTGAAAGGGTCGATGTTGCGGCAGGAGGTGTACGCGCTCGACGGCGCGCAGGCGAACGAGCATCCCTACACGGTCATGGAACACAATTTCACCATCGAGCGCGTGCAGCGGCGCGGTGCGAATCGGCACGCGGTGTTCTTCGTGCACGCGCGCGAGGCGATTGACTACAACTACGAGCGTAACCCCGCGGACCCGCGCGTTCACCATGCGCTGACGCTCCAGGTTGACGATTTCGGCAACGTTCTGCGATCGGCGGCCGTCGCGTATCCCCGTCGCAACGTGCCCGGTTCGGAACCGGAGCAGCGCCAGACGCACATCATCCTGGCTCTGACCCGCGTCGCCAACCGCGACGATCAAGCCGGTTGGCGGCGTGTCGGGCTGCCCGTCGAGTCGCGGTCGTACGAAGTCGTGAAGCCGCCAACCCCTGCGACACGGTTCGAATGGAGCGGCCTGCGCGACCTCGTCAACGCGCTCGTCCCGCCCGGCCAGGACGCTCCGCCCGCCGCGAACTGCGTGCCGTACGGCCAGTGGGATTGGCGAACGGCCTGGAATCCCCAAGCGGCACCGGGCGGACTCGTCAACGGGGCGCTCCCGAATACGCGGCTCCGTCTGATCGAACACGCGCGCACGCTGTACCGGCGGAACGATCTGACGGCTCTCTATCCGCTGGGCACGATCGACGCGCTCGGACTCGCCGGCGAGCAGTTCCAGCTCGCGTTCCCCGCCGAGCTGGCACGGCATCTGTTCGTGGACAGCGGAAAGCTGACCCAGGCCCAGCTCGACGGAATCCTCGCGCAGGAAGGAAAGTACGTTCACAGCGACGGCGACGCCGACTGGTGGATGCCGTCCGGCAGAGCGTATTTCGCGCCGAACGTCGACCGGGCGAATCCGGCAAACACCGCGGTGCAGGAGCTTGCCGAAGCGCGCGCGCACTTCTTCCTGCCTCGACTCTTCGTCAATCCGTTCGGCCAATCCGTCACGGTCGACTACGTGCACGATTTGCTGACTGCCACCACGACCGACGCCGTCGGCAATACGGTCTCGGCTCTGCACGACTACCGCGCGCTCCAATCGCGCCTCGTGACCGATCCGAACGGCAACCGGAAGGAGATCGCGTTCGATGCGCTTGGGATGCCGGTTGGAACAGCGGACAAGGGCAAGATCGACGCCGTCGGCGACACCCTGGCGGCGTTCGCCCGTCACTTGACGCCGGCCAGCATCGACGCGTTCCTCGACGCCGCCGACCCGCATGTGCCGGCAATCAACCTTCTCGCTGGTGCGACGTCGCGCTTCATCTGCGACACGCACCGGTTCTGGAGAACGCGGCTCGCGCACCCGAACGATCCGGCCGCATGGCTGCCCGTGTACGCCGCAACGCTGGCTCGCGAAACACACGTCAGCGATCCCGTGCCCCCGCAGGGGCTGAGGATCCACGTGAACTTCTCCTATTCGGACGGGTTTGGCCGCGAGATCCAGAAGAAACTCCAGGCCGAGCCCGGTCCGCTCGTCGACGGCGGTCCCATCGTCAGCCCTCGCTGGGTCGGCAGCGGCTGGACGATTTTCAACAACAAGGGAAAACCGGTTCGCCAGTACCTCCCGTTTTTCAGCCAGCTCCCCGCAAAGCGCCATCAGTTCGAACGAGGCGTTCAGGTCGGCGTCAGTCCGATCCTGTTTTACGACCCGGTCGGGCGAGCGGTCGCGACGCTCCATCCGAACCAGACGTTCGAGAAGGTGGTGTTCAACCCCTGGGGAAAAACCACGTACGACGTCAACGATACCGTTGCGCCGCGAGGTCTCCAGACGGGAGATCCGCGCACGGACCCAGACATCAGCGGCTTTGTCGCCGAGTATTTCAAAACGCAGCCGAATGCGTGGCAGACGTGGCACCAGCAGCGGATCGTCGGCGGACTCGGTCAGCACGAGCAGATCGCCGCGCAGAAAGCCGAGGCCCACGCGGATACTCCGGCGACGACGCTCTTCGACGCGCTCGGACAGGCGTTCGTCACGCTCGCGCACAACGGCTTCAAAGCCGACGGGACCCCGATCCTCTTTCGAAGCCGCATGGTGCTCGACATCGAAGGCAATCAGCGCGAAGTGCGTGACGCGGTCGAGCAGAACGGCGATGCGCGCGGCCGGATTGTCGAGCAATACGAGTACGACATGGCGGGCCGGCGCGTGCGTCAGGCCAGCATGGAAGCGGGCGAGCGGTGGATCCTCAACGACGTCAGAGGAACGTTCACGCGCGCGTGGAACAGCCGCGGCCACGCGTTCCGTTCGGAGTACGACCGGCTGCGACGGCCCCTTCGATCGTTTGTGACGGGTGCGAACCCCGCGGCGCCAAACCAGGAAATGCTGACCGAGCGCGTCGTGTACGGCGAGCAGCACCCGCAGGACGCGGTCCTCAATCTCCGCGGGTCCGCGTATCTGCGCCTCGACCAGTCCGGCGCCGTGGCGGTTGAAGAGCACGATTTCAAGGGGAACCCGCTGCGGTCCGTGAGACGAATCGCCCGCGATTACACGAACGCCGTCGACTGGGCCGGGGTCGATGCTGTGCTGCCGGCCGACCCGGCCGCGAAGTTCAACGTTGGCGCGCTGGAGGCGGCGCTCGGTCCGATCCTCGAGCTGGACGGCTATACCAGCCGCACGACGTACGACGCGCTCAACCGTCTCGTCACGGCGACGACGCCGGCCACGCCGGCGATGCCATTCACCGTGCTCCGTCCCGGATACAACGAATCCAACCTGCTCGCTAACGTCGACGTCAATCTCCGAGGCGCCGCTGCAAACGGGCAGCCGGTATGGACGGCTTTCATCGCCGACATACGCTACGACGCCAAGGGACAGCGCACGGGCATCGACTACGGAAACGGGGTGGTTACGGAGTATCGCTACGACCCGCTGACGTTCCGATTGGCGACGTTGCTCACAAGCCGGAACGCAGCGGCTTTTCCGAACGATTGTCCGCAGGCCGCCCCGGCCGGATGGCCCGGCTGTCAGGTGCAGAACCTGCGCTACACGTACGACCCGATCGGCAACATCACCGACATCCGCGATGCGGCACAGCAGGCCGTCTACTTCCGGAACAAGCGTGTCGAGCCGAGCGCCGAGTACATCTACGACCCGATGTACCGTCTAATCGAAGCGACCGGGCGAGAGCATCTCGGACAAATCGGCGGGGCTCCTATCCCGCACTCGCCCGACGACGCCCCGCGCGTCGGGATCGACTGGGCCGCCAACGACGGCAACGCGCTCGGCCGCTACGTCGAGCGCTACCGGTACGACGCGGTCGGCAACTTCCTCGAGATGCAGCATCTTGGAAGCGATCCGGTTCATCCCGGATGGACGCGCACCTATGCCTACCTTGACGCGAGTCTCATTGAAAACGGCGCAGGCGGGTTGCCGCTCAAGACCAGCAATCGCCTGAGCAGCACCACGATCGGCAACGCCAATCCGGATCGGTATGTGTACGACGCCGAGGGCAACACCGAGCGCATGCCACATCTGGGCGGTGCGTTCCCCGCACGGAACATGGAGTGGGATTATCGCGGTCAATTGCGCCGCGCCGACACTGGTGGCAGCGGCACCGCCTACTACGTGTGCGATGCCGGCGGACAGCGCGTGCGGAAGGTATGGGAAAGGCCCGGGAATCTCGTCGAAGAGCGCCTCTATCTCGGTGGCTTCGAGATCTTCCGGCGCCGGCAGGGTGCGGCGCGTCTGGAGCGCGAGACGCTGCACGTGATGGACGGCCGGCAGCGCGTCGCGATCGTGGAGACGCGCACCCTCGATACCGCCGGTAACGATCCGGCGCCGACGCAGATGACGCGTTATCAACTCGGCAACCATCTCGGGTCGGCGACTCTGGAACTCGACGATCACGCGGACATCAGTGCCTACGAGGAGTACACACCGTACGGCTGCACGTCGTACCAAGCGGTGCGAAGTCAGACGGAAACGCCCAGGCGGCATCGCTACGGCGGCAAGGAACGCGACGAGGAGACGGGATTCTATTACCACGGCGCGCGGTACTACGCGCCGTGGGTGGGCCGCTGGACGAGTTGCGATCCCAAGGGGATCGCCGGCGGCATCAACGTCTACGGCTTCACGCTGGGCAACCCGATCATCCTGACGGACCCGACCGGTCAGCAGGGCGAAAACACGATTGACGATCTGCTGACCTTTCTGCACGCACAGGCGGGCTTCGAGACCGGCGCGGTCCGGCCGCCCACCTTCAACTGGAGATCCGCAAGTCCGTTCGGCACCGCGGCGCACGCGCGCGCGCCGGAGGTGCTCAAAGAGATGAAAGCTCTGAAGATTCCCGGGGCGGAACGCATCTACTCCGAGGTGCGCGTCATCGCGGGACAGATTGACCAGATTGGCGGAACGCCCGGCGGTCCGAAGGGTTCGCACAACATCGACATCATGGTGGCGAAGGAAGGTCAGACGCTCAGCAAAGGACAGAGCGTCGCTGGCGGCGTCGCCGAGCGCGTCGGCGACCTGAAATACGGAGGCGGGACCATCAACCCGAAGTACGGCGTGCACGGGTCGCCGCTCCAGACGATCACCGGAAGGACCCAGGCGGGCGCCACGATCGTGAACGATGCGTCGACGGCCGCCAAAGTCGAGCAGGGCGCCGCGGGAGCCACGCAACTCGCCAAGATCGAACAAACCGCCGGCGTCGCCGCGCAGGCCGCGAAAGTCGAACAGGCCGGCAACGCCGTGGCCCAGGCGACAAAGGTCGAGCAGGCGCTCACCGTCGTCGCCGACGCGGCGAAGACCGAGCAGATGGTCAACACCGTCGCCAAGGGCGCGGAAGCCACGTCGTTCATCGCCAAGGCCGCTCCGGTGCTCAGTGCCATCGCGAAACCGCTTGCCGTCGTCGGCAAAGTGGCGGGCCCGCTCGGTCTCGTTGCGGCCGGCGCCCAGCTCGCCACGGCGAAGACCACCGACCAGAAGGTCGACGCGGGCATCACCGCCGTCAGTTCCGCGCTGATGATGTCCAAACATCCAGTGGCGATCGCCGCCGGCGGGGGACTCATGGCCGGGCAGATTATCGACAAGACCTTGAACGTCAGCGACTACTCGTCCGCCGCGGGAGTTGCCGTCTACGAAAAGCTCAAGGATGCGGGCATGAACGACACGGCGAGCTTCGTGATCGGCGGCGTTGCATCGGTCGTAGCCATCCCGTCCGCGATCGGTTACGGCGCGGCGGCGAAAGTGGCGAGTTGGTTTAACTGAATGTGAGCGCTACATGAGCACAGTTGTTTTTCCGTTGAAACTCCGGATGACAAGCCCCGCGGTCGGTGACCTCCAGGATGCGCTGCAGCTCCTCATCGACCGCGGACTCCTGCTCAAAGGCGACGACGTCGCGAAGCGGGAAGTCGCTGCCGCGTTGAAGCAGGAACGCGTCGAGCTGACCTTCGGCGCCGTCACGCGGCGCGCGGTCGCCGCGTTCCAGGACGAGCGCCACCTGGAAGGGAAGGGCGAAGTCGACGAAAAGACCGCCGACGCCATCAACGCGCTGCTGCGCGATCTGGGCGTGCCGGCCAACCCGCCGGCGGCGGACCAGCGGCGCATCGTCGGCGTGGTCGTCCTCGAGCACGGCGGCACGGCAGCGAAGCTGCCGCTGCGCCTCCATCGCCGCGCATTCGGCGCGGCCGGCGTGAAGATCGCCGATGCCGAAACCGGAGACGACGGCGTGTATCTGCTCGCGTACCCCGCGGCGGGCGCGGAAGCGGGTCTCGAGATTCGCGCGGTGGGTCCGGACCGCAAGCAAGTCGCACTCACCGGCGCGCTGTTCGACCTCGGCGAGCGCGCGGAGATCAATCTGGTGGCGCCGGCGGCGCTTCAGCCGTTGCAGCCGGAATACGACCGGCTGGCCGCCGATCTCGCGGCGCAGGTCGGCGGCGACCTGAAAGCGCTGGGAAAAGCACAGGAAACCGAGGATCAACAGGATTTGTCGCTGCTCAATCGCGTGACCGGATGGGATGCGCGCTTGATCGCGCTCGCGGCCCAGGCGTCGGCGCTGAGCACGGACGGAGTCGGCCTGCCGACCGCGACATTGTACGCGTTGATGCGGACCGGCCTGCCCCGCGAAAAGCGCCAACTGGCGCTGGTGAGCGCGGACGTCGTCGGGCAGGCGCTGACGAAGGCGGTGGCCGCCGGCATCGTGCAGATGACCGACGCCGAAATCGCCGACGCTCGAAAGAAGTTTGACGGGTTCGCGCTCGAGGCGCGGCTCGCGATGACCGCGCCGGGATCGCAGGTCACCTACGGCGCGCTGTTGAAGGCGTCCGGCCTGGCGGACGACGCCCAGAAGAAATTCGCTGCGGTGTTCGTGAATCACCGCGGCACCTCGGAGGAGCTGTGGAAGAAGGCGGCGGGCGCGGGTGTCGCCGACAAAGACATCAACGCGCTGCAGCAGCAGGGCAAACTGGCGTTTCTCACGCTGAACAGCGATGCCGTGACGGGACGCCTGCAGGCGCTCGGGATCAAGGATCCTGCGCAACTGGTTGACCACGACCTGCACAAACCCGAGGCGTGGGCGAAGGAAATCCAGGCGCTCGCGGGAAACGACGACAAGAAACTCGACGCGCTGATTCCGCCCGCCTACGTGGGCACGAAGGTAAAAGACCGTTTGGAGGCGTACACGGCCGATCTCGCGCGGAAGGTGCGCATCGCCTATCCGACGCAGGTCGTCGCGCGCACGATCGAGCAGGACGCAGCCGATTCACTCAAGCTTGGGGGTGCCCGCGCGTCCACGGCGCTCCTGCTGAGGAACTCCGCGTCCAATGGATTCCGGCTGGGCGCCACGCCCGTCCAAAAGTTCATCGCCGCGACTCCGGCGGCCATGCAGGGCATTCCGGTCGCTCAGCGCCAGGCGGCGATGCGCGGCGCCAGCACGCTGCAGCGTGTCTATCAAATCACGCCGAGCAACGAGGCGATGACGACGCTGATGTCGCTCGGCCTGACCTCGGCCTACGACGTCGTCGCGATGTCGGAGGATCTGTTCGTGGACCGCTACGCCAAGCACTTCACGACCGTCCACGAGGCGAGGCTCGTGCACCGCAAGTCGCGGCAGGTGAGCTCGGTCACTTACAACCTGTTCACGATCGCGAAGAAGCTGGACAACGAGGCGCCGGTCTACTCGCTGTCGCCGGCGCCGGATGTGAAGGTGGCCGCGAAGAACGAGCTGATCAAGCAGTTCCCGACGATGGAGTCGCTGTTCGGGTCGATGGACTTCTGCGCGTGCGATCACTGCCGATCGGTCCTCAGCCCCGCCGCGTACCTCGTGGACCTGCTGCAGTTCATCGATCCGGAACCGCTCGTCTGGGGCAATTTCCTGGAGGACTGGAAGCTGAAACACGGCGGCGTGGCCTACGGGCCGGCGCACAAGAAGCCGTACGACGCGTTGACCGATCGGCGGCCGGATCTGCCGTACATCGCGCTGACGTGCGAGAACACGAATACCGCGATGCCCCACATCGACATCGTGAACGAGATCCTCGAGTACTACGTGTCCAACGGCGCGCTGGATAAAGACGCCGCGAACGACACGGGACGCGCGACGACGCCAGAGCTGCTGGCGGAGCCGCAGAACATCATCGCCGAGGCGTACGACACCGTGCGCCAGGCGCGTTATCCGCTGACGCTGCCGTTCGACCTCTGGCTCGAGACCGCGCGGAAGTTCTGCGAGTACTTCGAAACGCCGTTCGCGCAGGTGCTCGAGTCGCTGCGTGCCGGCGACGAGCTCGTCGTGCCCGCCCAGGTGTACGATCGCGCGGCGATCTTCTACGAATCGCTGGGGCTGACGCCGTCCGAGCTGACGATCTTCACCGATCCGAATCCGCTGAACGCGTGGTTCCAGCTGTACGGGTACGCGAACGCGGCGCTGGCGACCACCGTCGCCGTGGACGCGGCGACCGGCCAGCGCACCGATCTGAACGCCGCCAAGGCGCTCTCGCGCCGGCTGGGAGTGACCTACAACGAGCTCACGGACATCATTCGGACCGGCTTCGTCAACCCGAAGCTCGCGAGCCTCGTCGTGCTCTACAAGCTGGACGTCACGGTGCAGGACGTCTTTTTCTACAAAGGTGCGAAGGCGTTTTTCGACGCGAACAAGGATCTGCTCGGGGCCGTTCGCGCCGCGCTCGGTGCGGCGGACCAGGCGCGGTTCGACGCGCTGACGCCGGCCGACTGGACGAAGCTCGGCGACGTGGACGCGTTCGAGAAGCGGCTTGCGGCCTTCACGGCGGCCTACCCGGCGTCGGGCATCAACGTCAAGGACTGGCTGAACAACGAGATCGCGACCAACACGTTCGACAACATTCTGATCCTCGCGGACCCGAACGCCGGCTGCGACTTCGACCAGACAACGGTCCGCTACGCCGGCGGGCAGGCGGCGGATCCGATCGCGTTTCTGAAAATCAACCTGTTCGTCCGGCTGTGGCGCAAGCTCGGGTGGACGATCGAGGAAACCGACCGCGCGCTGCAGACGTTCATCCCGCAGAACGCGCCGTTCGACGCGGCGCATCTCGCGCTCGCGCCGCTGAAGACGGCGCTGATCGGCATCGCGCATCTGAAGACGCTCGACGCCCGGATCCGCGCCGGCAGGAACAGCCGCGTGAAGCTGCTCACGCTGTGGTCGGCGATCGGCACGACGGGCAGGGATCCGCTGTACGCGCAGCTGTTCCTCACCCGCGGCGTGCTGAAGAACGACGCCGTGTTCGACGATCCGCTCGGCCGCTATCTGAACGCGCCTGCGGTGAAAGTGAAGGACCACGTCCTCGCGCTGCAGGGTGCGCTCGGCCTGACCGCGGACGATGTGCGGCGCGCACTCGAGGACGCCGGCCAGGATCCGCTGGTCGTGTCGCTGTCGATCGACAGCGTGTCGATCGTCTACCGCTACGCGCTGCTGGCCAAGGCGCTGAAGCTCACCGTGCGCGAGCTGATTGTGGTGAAGCAGCTCGCCAACCTCGATCCGTTCAAGCCACTCGCCGTGGGCCCCCTCGCGGTGATCCTCGACGACTACCCGTTCTCGCAGACGCTCGCGTTCGTGGACATCGTCGAGTGGTTCAAGGACCTCGGGCTGAAGGTCACGGACGTCGAGTATCTGCTGCGCCATCAATTCGACGCCGCGGGCCCGCTGCGCCCGGATGCGGCGGCGGTGCTCGCGCTCGTCAAGACGCTGTCCGAAGGCATTCGCGCGATCCAGGGGGGGCATGCCGTGCCGGCGGATCCCGGCGGCATGAGCGACGACACGCTGAAGCAGAAACTGGGCCTCGCGCTGCCGTCCGACGTCGTCGATCGATTCCTCGCCATGCTGAACAACACGTCCGAGACGACGGTGACGCGGACCGGCGTGGCGGCCGCGGACCAGCTGAAGCCGGAGGGCTTCGCGGGCGAGGCGTCCATCCGCGAGGTGCGCTACAACGCGGCGCGCCAGGAACAGACGCTCACGTTCCGCGGCGTGCTGTTCGACGCGCAGAAGAACGATCTGAAGGCGAGGCTGCCGCTGCCGGTGCCGCCCGCGGTGTTCGCGGCGTCCGCGGTCCTCAGCGCGGCGCTGGACGACGTGCAGGCGCAGCAGCGCGCGTTTTTCGCGAAGTTCATCCACAAGACCGCGCCCGCGGTGGAACCGGCGTCCGGATTCCTCGACGCGGCGGACTTCGATCTGCTGTTCGCGCCTCCCGCGGCCGGACTCACCGACACGCAGCTGCAGACGCGGCTAGGCGGCCAGCGCACGCGGCTGGCCACGGCGTTTCTGCCGTATCTGCAGCAGCGCCTCACGCGCCAGTTGATCCTCGAGACCATGACCGCGCAGCTCGGTGCGGAACCGGCGCTGGTGGAATCGCTGCTGTCCAACGAGGTGATCGTCGGCGATCCGGATCCGCTGCTGACGGCGTTTACGGCGACCGCCGAACGCGGGTTGACCGCGACGTTCTATGCGTCAACTGACGGAACGGGTGCGGCGCTCGCGACCGCCACCGCGGCGGACGGCGACACGAGCGTCAGGAACACGGCCGGCAATCCGATCGCGCCTGCGGCCATGCGGAGCGCCAGGTTCGAGGGATACCTCGAAGTGCCCGCGGCGGGCGCGTACCGTTTCTTCGTCGTGCTGGACAAGCAGAACGCCGAGGCCGATCTGCGCTTCGATCATCTGTCCGGCGCGCTGCTCAGCGACGTCGCGGCCAACGACGGCGACGAAGTCAGCGAGTTCCTGGAGCTCCGGCCAGGCGTGTTGTATCGCTTCGGGCTGGACCTCCGGAAGTTGAACGGCGGCGGCGCGCGGCTGCTCGTCCAGGGCGAGACGCTCCCGAAGGATCATGTGCGGCAGCTCGCGTTGTATCCCGAGGCCGGCGTCGCCCGCGCGAGCGGGGCGCTCGTCCTGGCGCGCAAGATCCTGCAGATCGTGCAGAGCCTGGGCCTGACGGAGCGCGAGCTGCTGTACTTCTGCACCCATGCGGCCGCGTTCGACAATCTCGATCTCAGCGCGCTGCCCGTGCAGATCGGCGACGACTCCCTGCTCGGCGCGCAGGCGCTGTTCAAACCGTTCGCGCGGCTGGCCGCGTACGCGCGCCTCAAGCGAGACATCGCCGACGGCACCGACGATCTGATTGCCGTCTTCGAGGCGCCGGATGCCGCCTCCGCGTACGCGCGCATCGCCGCCCTCACGCGGCGCGAAACGGCCGTCGTCAAGGACACGGCCGAAACGCTGTGGGCGGCGCCCGCGCTGACGACCGAGCGGCCGGTTCGCCGGGTGTGGGACGCGCTGCAAATCGTGGAGCGCTTCGGCGTGCCGGTGACGACCATGGCCGGGTGGACGAAGATGCTCAGCGCCGTCGCCACGCCCGCCGAGCGCTTCGCGATCGCGCGCGGCGTCAAAGAAGCGATCAAGGCACGCTTCGATCCGGATGGCTGGCAGCGCATCGTCCAGCCGATTTTCGACGCGCTCCGCCAGCGCCAGCGCGACGCGCTCGTCGCGTACGTGATGCAGAAGAACAACTTCTCGACGCGCGAGCAGCTGTACGAATACTTCCTGATCGATCCGGGCATGGAACCGGTCGTGCAGACGTCGCGCATCCGGCTCGCGCTCGGCGCGGTGCAGCTGTTCATCCAGCGCTGCCTGCTGAACCTCGAGAAGAACGTTCCGCCCGGCGCCCTCAACGCGAAGCAGTGGGAATGGATGGCGCGGTACCGCGTGTGGGAAGCGAACCGCAAGATTTTCCTCTTCCCGGAGAACTGGCTCGAGCCCGAGTTCCGCGACGACAAGACGCACCTCTTCGCCGAGCTCGAAGGCACGCTGCTGCAGGGCGACGTGTCCAGCGACCTCGTGGAGGATGCTTTCCTCAACTATCTGCAGAAGCTGGACGAGCTCGCGCGTCTGGAGCTCGTCGCCCTGCACCTCGAGGACAACCCGGATCCGGCGCTCCGCACGCTGCACGTGTTCGGACGCACGCACGGCTCGCCGCACAAGTACTTCTACCGGCGCTACGTGCACCAGACGTGGACCGCGTGGGGCCCGGTCGCGCCGAAGATCGACGGCGATCATCTGGCGCCGGTCATCTGGCGCGATCGCCTGTACCTCTTCTGGGTCACGTTCGAGTTCCGCGCCAGCCAGCCGGCAGGCGACGTCACAGTCGATCCAACCGCCACCATCACGTTCTCGCCGGTCATGCGCGAGGTGGATATGCAGCTCCACTGGGCCGCGCTCCTGCAGGGCGAATGGACCACGCCGGAATTCAGCGATCCGATGACGGCGACCAAGCGGGTGACGAAGGGCGGAAAGGGCGTGAAGAAAGGGAAGACGAAGAAGAAGGCGAAGGCCACCCAGTTCGTCACCGTCCCGGTGACGGTGGGGCCTGACTTCAACCCGTCGTCCGTCCTCATCCACGTCAAGAAAGAGCCGTACGAGGATGGCGAAGAGCGCGGCGTCTTCCTCCATCTGGGCGGGGAGATCCAGCGATCGTTCTATCTGGCCGGCCGCAACAGCACGCCGTACACCGCCGCGTTTGCGAACGCCCCGGCGAATCCCTACAGCGCGAAGGGCGCGCTCGCCACACGCTATGCCGGATCGGGCGCGTTGAAGGTGACCTTCACGGAACAGATCGTGACCGAGGCGGGCAAAGCGCCGGTCCCGACCTCCCAGACCCCGGGCATTCTCGCTCAGGGCGGCGCGTTCACGATCTTGCCGTGCGACAACACGGTCACCCTTGGCGCGCCGGATCCGGCGGACATCGACGCGGACAACGCGGCCGCGGTCGCCGCCGCAATCGCGAACGGACTCCCCGAAATCGCGACGCTGATCAAACCGTTCTTCTACCAGGACCAGGTGACGACGCTGTTCGTGCAGCCGGACGTCGAGGAGACGACCGTGGAGCAATGGGACGACTGGGTGACGCTCTCGCCGCCGTCGGAGCCGGACTGGAGGCTCCCCAGGTGGTGGGACGACCTCGTCGTCGTGCCCGGACTGCCGCACAAGAAGAAGCCGATTCCGGTGGGTCCGGACGATTACTTCCCGCAGTTCGGCGGCATCTACGTTCTGCCGGAGACGCCGCAGGAGGACTGGCTCACCAATTCGTTCACCGGCGTGCTGTTCAAAGGCGAGGTCGTCGGCCGCGGGGGCCTCGCGGACACGACGGTCCTGCCGGTAGCCACTGGCGCCGGTGCATTCGCCGGCCGTGGCGTCAATGTCGCCGGCGGCGTCAACGTCGTCAAGGTCATCGGGAGCGGCGGGTTGAATGGGGCCATGCCGAACATTTCTGACAGGAACATGCGATGAAACCCAGCGCCAAGAGCTTCCACACGCACACGGATTCGGAACAAGTGTTTCGCGCCGACCTGAATGCGAAGACGACGACGACGAAGTACTCCGTGATCCAGGAGCGCGACGTCAGTTTCCGCTTCTATCCGCACTTCCACCCGTACGTGGGAGCGCTGGTGCGACGGCTGCTCACCAAGTCCACGTCCGGGCTGCAGGCGGCGGACACGGACTACGTGAAGAAGGCGGACGGCACGTTCGAGAAGCTGCCAGGCGGGAAGAACAAGCCGGTGCTGTACGCGGACATTTTCTCGGCGGCGCGCTACGCGCCGACCGCGCTCGTCGCGCAGCCGTTTCCGGTGAAGGATCTGGATTTCACCAGCAGCGGCTCGTACGGCCAGTACAACTTCGAGCTGTTCTTCCATGTGCCGATCACCGTCGCGATTCACCTGAGCAAGAACCAGCGGTTCGCCGATGCGCAGCGCTGGTTCCACTACATCTTCGATCCGACCGACGACAGCAATGGTCCGACGCCGGAGCGGTTCTGGAAGGTCCGGCCGTTTCAGTACACGGACGTCCGGAAGATCGAAGACATCCTCACCAACCTGGCGACGGGCGACGATCCGGATCTGCGGGACGAGACGATCCGCAGCATCGAGGCGTGGAAGGACGAGCCGTTCCGCCCTCACGTGATCGCGCGCTACCGGCAGCAGGCCTACATGTACAAGACCGTGATGGCCTACCTGGACAACCTGATCGCCTGGGGCGATTCGCTGTTCCGGCAGGACACGGGCGAGGCGATCGACGCAGCGCTGATGCTGTACGTGCTGGCGGCGAACATTCTGGGGCCCAGGCCGCTCGTGGTGCCGAAGAAGGGATCCGTCCGGCCGCAGAACTACGCGAACCTGAAGGATGATCTCGACAAGTTCGGCAACGCGATGCGCGACATGGAAGCGGACGTGCCGTTCGACCTGCTGCCGTTCCCGACGAGCGACGGCGGCGACAACGAGCGGCTGGCGACGCTGCGGTCCATGGGCAAGGCGCTGTACTTCTGCGTGCCGCGCAACGACACGCTGCTCGCCTACTGGGACACCGTCGCGGACCGGCTGTTCAAGATTCACAACAGCCTGAACCTCCAGGGCATCTTCCGGCAGCTCGCGTTGTTCGCGCCGCCGATCGACCCGGCGATGCTGGCGCGCGCCGCGGCGGCCGGCCTGGACATCTCGGCGGTCGTCAACGGCGTGAACCAGCCGCTGCCGCTGGTGCGGTTCATGCTGCTCGCGCAGAAGGCGTCGGAGGTGTGCCAGGAGGTGAAGGCGCTGGGCTCCGCAATCCTGATGGCGATGGAGAAGGAAGACGGCGAAGCGATGGCGGTGCTGCGCGCCAGGCACGAGAGCGCCATGCTGACGCTGGTCGAGCACGTGCGGTACGCGCAGTTGCAGGAGGCGACGAAGTCGAAGGAAGGCCTGCTGCGGTCGCTCGCGCTCGCCGTGCAGCGGTACACGTACTACGAGCGCCAGCTCGGAAAGAAAGACGACGAGATCGCCAAGGCCATTCCGCAGCTGGACGACCTGGACAAGGGGGCGATCGAGCAGATGAAGCTGTCGGCGAGCGAGCCGGACCTGGCGCTGCGGACGATCGACATCGACATCGACACCGACGCGTTTGCCGCCGCGGCAGGCGCGCTGAATGGCGGCAGGCTGCTCAGCTCGAACGAAGTGCGCGAAGCGCTGCTGCTCGAAGGGGCGCAGCTGGCCAGCGACATCGGCAACGTCCTCAGCTTCGCCGGATCGATCGCGCATCTGTTCCCGACCGCCAAGGTCCACGCGCAGCCGATGGGCCTCGGTGCCACGGTCGAGTACGGCGGCAGCAACGTCGGCAACGGCCTGCAGGCCGGATCGGGCGCCGCGCGGGCCATCGCAGAGCGCCTGAACTTCGAGGCTCGCCGGGCGTCGCGCATCGACGGCTTCGTGCGCCGCGAGCGCGAGTGGGCGTTTCAGAGCAACCTCGCCGCCGGCGAGATCGCGCAGATGTTCAAGCAGCTGCGCGCCGCGCAACTCCGCGAAGCGATCGCCGAGCTCGAGCTGAAGAACCACCGCGAGCAGAAAAAGCACGCGGAGGAAGTCGAGGTGTTCCTCAACGAAGAGGGGACCGAGAAGAAAGGGAAGAAGACCAATAAGGCGCTCTACACGTGGATGAAGCGCGAGGTGAAGGCCCTGTACGGGCAGTGCTTCCAGTTCGCGTTCGACACGGCGCGGAAGGCCGAGCGCGCGTTGCAGCACGAGCTGGGGAATCCCGGCCTCTCGTATCTGCAGTACGGCTACATCGCGGGCAAGGAGGGGCTGCTCGCCGGAGAGAAGCTGCATCTCGATCTTCGCCGCATGGAGATGGCGTATCACGACCTGAACCAGCGCGAGTACGAGATGACGCGGCACGTCAGCCTGCTGCAGGTGAACCCGATAGGGCTGCTGCGGCTGCGCCGCACCGGCCGCTGCACGATCAACGTGCCCGAGACGCTGCTCGACATGGATGGTCCGGGGCACTACTTCCGCCGGATCAAGAGCGTGGCCGTCAGCATCCCGTGCGTCACCGGTCCCTACGCCAGCGTCAACTGCACGCTGACGCTGCTCAAGAGCAGCATCCGGACATCACCCGTCCTGCGCGACGGCGTGTACGCACGCGAGAACGCGGACGATAACCGGTTCAGCGACTATTTCGGGAGCGCACAGTCGATCGTCACCAGCTCGTCATCCAACGACGCCGGGCTGTTCGAGACGAACCTGCGCGACGAGCGCTACCTGCCGTTCGAATATGCCGGCGCCGTCAGCGAATGGCAGATCGATCTGCCGGGCAATCCCGGCAAGAACGATCCAGTGCAGTTCGACTACGCCACGATCAGCGACGTCGTCCTGCACATGCGTTATACGGCGCGGCCGGGCGGCGGGCTGCTGCGCAACGGGGCGATGGACAACGTGAAGACGGCGATCGACGTGGCTGACGCGTTGGGGTCCACGCGCCTGTTCTCAATGCGGCACGAGTTCCCGACCGAGTGGGCGAAGTTCCAGGCGCAGGTTCCCGCGGCCGGCCAGCGCTTCGAGCTGGCGTTCACGCTGCGGGACGAGCACTACCCGTTCTGGAGCCGCGGCCGTCTGAACAGCGTCGAGTCCGTGCGTCTCGTCGCCGAGAGCTCGCTCGCGGCGGTTCCAGCGACCCTCGATGTGTTCGACAAGGTGAACGACCTGCCGGCGCCGGCGAAGAAGGACACGCTTGTGAAGGACGAGTCGATGGGCAAACTTCTGATCGGCGGCTTCACGAACATCGCTCTGCCCGCGCCGACCGGGGAGCGAAAGCTGTACTTCGCGACGAAGGCCGTGAAAGATGTGTGGGTCGCCGTCGCTTGGAGCAGCGCTGTGTAACGCGCTCGCCACCCGTTGAGGCGCGCGCGTGGTCACCTGCCTTGCAGCAGGGCCCGCACGTGCTGCCGGGATGCAGGGGGCGCCGCGCGCTCGAACACCGACACGAACTCGTCGAGCGTGAACGTGCGCCATCGGAAGCGAGTGAACAGCGTGCGGATGGCGGCGCGAAACCGTGCGTCGCCGATCTCCTTGCGGACCCGGTCCATCAGCCACGGCAGCCGGCCGTGGATCACCGGCTGAGGCGAGTTGCCCGTGAGCCGCTCGATCGAAATATCCGCGGCGCCGAGCGCTTCATATCGCTCTCGCGCGCGGCGGAGGTTCACCGACAGCGGCTTGTGCCGCGCCTCGGTGTACATGACCTCGACGTAGTCGCCAAACCCTTCCGTCCACTGAAACGCGCCGGGGCCTTCTCCGTGCAACGCGTATCCCCACCATAGGAGCGACGTCTCGTGCGCGTCGTAGCCGTCCGCGTCCATCGTCCGTTTCAGGTATCCCGGCTCGTACGCGACGCATCCCGAGAGCGCGCGCCGCGCGAAGATGCCGCGGACCGTGACGAACGTGAACGCGTCGGCGGGGTAGTAGCCGTGCAGCCGCGTGAAGTAGGCGACGATGTCGGAGGCGGTGCGATGGAGCGCGGGTGCGAGCGCCGCCACCTCGGAATCCAGCAGCGTCGTCATGCGCAGGCCGCCGAGCCGCCACGTCCGGCTGACCCACCGCCGGTCGGCGACGACCGAGAACTTCACGGCGGGCGTGCGCGACTCGAAGATGTGCCACGTGCCGGCCGACGTGGGTGTCGCGGAGATCTCGACGCCAGGCGCGACGACGGGCATCGCGTGGGGCAGCAGGATGGACGTCCTGACGCGCGCCCAGTCCGCGTAGTCGATCGGATAGAAGCGGTCCGACCAGAGCAGGAAGAGGCTGTCCCGGTCGATGGCGTCGCGGTCCTCGTCATCGCTCTTCCCGAGCGTGCCAGCCAGCGCGAACTCCAGCACCACGTCGGCGTCGTGCGCCGCGTTCGGGACGGTGACCGTACTGCGGGCGCGCTCGACGTCCACGATGTGGCCGTTGGCGCGCACGGAGACGTCGCGGTAGCGCGGTGACAGTCCGAAGCGGAACGCGTCGGTGCCGCGTGCACGCGCAATCGCGACGCGCGCGCGGAGGGAGATCTCCCCGGTCGTGAAATCCGGGCGGATGTTGAGATCGTACGAAGTGACGTCGTACGGGTGGCGCGCGAGCTGCGCGGCCGCACGCGCCGGCACCGAAAGGGCGGCGGGGACGAGCAGCGCCAGGATCCAGATGCGCATCGTGGTCACTCATTGGACGGACGCGACGTGCGGCCGGTTGCTGCCGGGTTCTCGTCAGACGCGCGGTTCTCCCGCGCGCCCCATGGTCATGTGCACAACCACAGCGCTCAGGGCTTGAGGCAGGCGATGCGAGTGCCAAGACAGCCGATATAACCATCCAGCTCACTCATGTTGCGCGCCATTTTGCACGGCGCGCACGCCTTGATGGTCATCCCCTGGGTCGCCGTGGTGACGCCAAGGCGGACGGCGCTCTCCATGGCCGCGCGGCGCTCGGGCGCCTGCTGCGCGATTTCCTGCGAGAGCGCCTCGACGGACTGGAGGTATGCCACCGCGACCAAGGGGTACTTGGCCCGGACCTCGCGCCACTGCCTCGCGAATTCGGCGTTCGGCGCGAGCGCATCCTGCGCATACCGAGCGCTGCTGCCGGAAGGCCACAGCACGATCATGAGGGTGACGACGGCAAGCGTGACCAGGGGAGTTGTCGTGCGCATCAGCATCTCCTTTGCAAAGGACGGCGGCAATCATATCCGAGCGTCATGTGGCCGCACAGAGAGAATTACGCTGTGCTCTCGTGACGAATATTGGAAAGGACCGAGTAGGTACTACCCGTGCGGATCTTGACGTGGCTCGTACTGACGCGCGTGTATTCTCATGGGCGTGACCCGCGATCGTGTGTTGCTCGGTGCCGCGCTCCTTCTCGTGACGCTCGCCGCCTATCAGCCGGCGTGGCAGGGTGACATGCTGTGGGATGATGACGCCCATCTGACGGCGCCAGCTCTGCAGTCGTGGGAGGGCCTGAGGCGCATCTGGTTCGATATCGGCGCCACGCAGCAGTACTACCCCGTCACCCACAGTGCGTTCTGGGTCCAGCACACCCTCTGGGCCGACCGAACGCTCGGCTATCACCTCGTGAACATCGGTCTGCACGCCACGTGCGCCTGGCTGTTCGGACTGATCCTCGTGCGTCTGAAGGTGCCGGGGGCGTGGGTGGCCGCCTTCATCTTCGCCCTGCACCCTGTTCACGTGGAATCGGTGGCCTGGATGACGGAGCTGAAGAACACATTGTCGGGCGCGCTGGGGCTAGGGGCGATGATCGTGCTGCTCGGATCCGGCGATCTCGCGATCGAGCGATCTTGCGATCGGGGGGTCGGCCGATCGATCGCCCGATCACCCGATCGCCAGATTGGCCGGCACACGCTGGCTCTATCGCTCTTCGTCCTCGCTCTTCTCAGCAAGACGACCGTCGCGGTCTTGCCTGCGGCAGTGTTGGTGGTCGTCTGGTGGCAGCGGGGGAGGGTTGAGTGGCGTCGGGACGTGCGGCCGATCGTTCCGCTTCTCGCGCTTGGCATCGCTGGCGGCGTCCTGACCGCGTGGGTCGAGCGCACTCAGATCATCGGGGCGGCGCAGTCGGTGCCGGCGCTGGGACCGCTCGAACGCGTGCTGGTCGCCGGTCGCGCGGTGTGGTTCTACCTGGCGACGCTGGTGTGGCCCACGCACCTCGCGTTCATCTATCCGCGGTGGACGATCGATGCGCGTGTGTGGTGGCAGTGGGTCTACCCGGCCGGCGTCGTGGCGGCCGCCGTGGTGTGTTGGAGGATCGCGAGTGCTCATCCCTCGACCCTTCGAAAGGCTCAGAGCAATCCCGAGCCGGGTCGAGGGACGACAGGCTCAGGACGAGCGGCTCGCGCGCCGATGGCCGTGCTGTTGCTGTTTGGCGGCCTGCTGTTTCCCGCGCTCGGCTTCGTCGACCTCTACCCGTTCAGATTCTCGTTCGTGGCGGATCACTTCCAGTATCTCGCGAGCATGGCGACGATCGCCGCGTTCGCTTCGATCGGGCGATCGAGTGAGCGAGCGACCGGGCGATCGGCCGATCCGAATCGTGGCCCATTCGCAGATCGCTCGACCCTCCGATCGGGCAATCGATGGCGGGATCGCTCGATCGCCCGGTCGCTCGATGTTCTGCTGGTCCTCCTCCTGGGTGTGCTCACGTGGCGCCAGGCCCACCTCTATGCCGATGCTGAGACGATCTACCGCGAGACCCTGCGCCGCAATCCGGCCTGCTGGCTGTGCGCCAACAACCTGGGCGTGCTGCGCCGGCCGGATCGCGATGGCGAGGCGCTCGCGCTGTTCCAGCAGGCGATCAGACTCAATCCTCAGTACGCCGAGGCCCACAACAACATCGGCGTCATCCGGCAGCAACGCGGCGATTGGCGCGGCGCGATCGCGGAATACCGGCTCGCGCTGGCCTTGGAGCCGGATTACGCCGCCGCGGAACGCAATCTCGGGCTGGCGCTTGCCGCCGACGCGCGTGGCGCCGGGGCGAGCAGCGCCGCTGCCGAAGCCGGCCAGCACCTGCGGGAAGCCCTGCGCTACTACCCCGGCGATCCCGCGCTGCACTACAATCTCGGGCTCACGCTCGTGTCCCGGGATCCGGTCCAGGCGCTCGAGCGTTTCCGGGAGGCGATTCGGCTCAACCCAGGCCTTGCCGACGCGCGCAACAGCGCCGGCAACCTCCTGCTGGGATTCGGGCGCGTGGACGAAGCGATCGTCGAATACACGGAGGCGCTCCGGTGGAAGCCCGACTTCGCCGACGCTCACTACAATCTGGGATACGCGTACCTGCGCCGTGGACAAGCCGACGAAGCCATGGCGGAGTGTCGGGAGGCGGTCCGTCTCAGTCCGACCTTCGCCCAGCCGCACAACACCATCGGCAACGTCCTGCGGCGCGCGGGGCGTCTGGCCGACGCCATTGCGGAGTATCGAACGGCGCTCCGGCTTGACCCGACGTTCGGAGACGCCGCGTTCAATCTCGGGAACGCGCTGTACGAATCGCGACAGCCGGCCGGCGTCGTCCAGGCGTTCCGCCAGGCGCTCGCCGCTCGTCCCGACGACGCCGACGCGCACAACAATCTCGCCCTGGCGCTCGAAGCGCTCGGCCGCGCCGACGAGGCCGCCGCCGAATACCGCGAGGCGCTGCGACTCAATCCCCAGATGACGGAAGCGCGAGCGAACCTGGAGCGGATGAGAAGGCGGTGAGCCGCATTACCGGGTGATCGGACGATCGCGCGACGTGTCAGAGCCAGGGGCAGCGCCGGGTTCTGGGGCGCAGGGGCATGCCGGCATAGGACCATGTCTCGTCAGTCATCAATGGCTTCGGGTTATCGGCAGGCCCCCGGGCCTTGCATTCGCGCCATGACCTGCACCTGACGGGTGTGAGTGCGTACCCGCGAGTTGCGTGGAAATCCTCGCGATCTGGCGGCGCTCCAGCGCGGGCCCGGCGCCGCCAACGTCACCTGCGGTTGTCTTTCCTGAAGGTCTCGCATCGGCCCGCTGTTTCGACGACCGCCCCGGAACGCTCTAAGCGCCCCCGTATCAACGCTTTTCATGAGCAGGCCCTCACCGGCGCGTTCGGGCGCCGTGTTTGCGATACGACGCTGCGGTCCCCGGCGCCAGCCCCGATCAACCTGCGGCCCGACCTCTCCGCAAGCATGTCCGGCCGGCGCCGGGATCGTTCATCACTTATATCTGCTGGAGGACACCATGCGTCGATTCACGTTCGCGATCGGTCTGCTCATTGCCGCGGTCACGCTGGCGGCAGCTCCGATCTCCGCCCAGACTCCGAAACGTCCGGCAGCCGCGAAGGCCAAGGCAACGGCGTCCGCGATCGCACCCGTCAATCTCAATACCGCCACGATCGCGCAGCTCCAGACGCTCCCCCGCATCGGTGCTTCCACCGCGCAACGTATTCTGGAGTACCGCCAGAAGAACGGGAACTTCAAGAAGATCGAGGAGCTGATGAACGTGAAGGGCATCGGCGAGAAGAACTTCCTGAAGCTGAAGCCGCTCATCACCGTTGGCGCCGAACGGGCCGATCGTCCGGAAGGCAGACGGTAGACCGGCCCGGCGTCCGGCCGCCATGGCCGGATGCCGGCCTTCGTGGCTTATGCGCGGAATGTCGTCGGCTGCGTACACGCTGCTGGAATTGCTGTTCGTCATGGCGATTACGGCGACCGTGGCCAGCGTGGCCGTGCCACTGACGTCAGACGCCATCGACGCGCAGCGCACGCGGATGGCGGCGCGGTACTTTGCCGCGCGGATCGCCGAAGCCCGGATGCAGGCGGTCATGCGGTCCGCGTCTGTCGGGCTGAAGTTCGAACCCGGCTCACCGGATTACCGGTTCACCTCGTATCTCGATGGCAACCACAACGGGGTGAGGACGGCCGACATCCGGTCCGGCGTGGACCGCCCGCTCATTGGCGCCGAACACATCGGCGACAACTTCCCGGCGGTCCGGTTCGGGCTGATGGCCGGCCTTCCAGACGTCAACGGCGCGGCCAATACCGGCACCGACGGCGTCCGGATCGGGTCGGCGCGCATTCTCACCATGAGCGCGAATGGAACGGCGACGGCCGGAACGCTGTACCTCCACGGCCGGCGAGTTCAGTGTGCGGTGCGGGTGCTCGGGATAACGGGCCGAACGCGCGTCCTCGAGTACCACACGGGAGATCGCAAGTGGATCAACCGCTGATCGATCGACGCTGCGACGAGCGCACCGCACGGCCGCTGCCAACTGGCGCGCGCGCGACGCTGCGTCCCGGCTGCCTCGTGGCGCTGGTCGATCTCAGTCCGGGCGGAGCGCTCGTGCAAGGGACGCGGCCGCTGCGCCCGGGCGCGCAGGTCCACCTGCAGGTCGTGATCGACGCTCGAACGTTCTCCCTCGCCGCCCACGTCCTGCGCTGCGCGGTCTGGTCGCTCGATCCGAGGGACGGCATCACGTACCGCGGAGCGCTGAAGTTCGAGCGCCGGTGCGAGCTGTTCTGGGAACCAGCGGCCCCCTCGGGGTGCGCCGTTCCCGTCGCGCGGACGCCAGCGGCGGGTCGGGAAGGGAATCACGTGCCCATTGCGGCCGCGTCATGCTCGCCGAGCCAGGACGGGGCGCAGGAATGACGGCCGCAATTCACCCGTCTCGATTGGCATCTTCCTTGGTTATGCACGCAATCGATCCACGCCAAGGAGGAGTAATGCCCGTCGGCCTGGCCAGTTGCCGGGCGCCGGCGTGTGCCACGGCCACACTGCTGGCGACCCTCACGCGAGCGCTCTCCTCCGTGCACGAGCCACGGCTGGTCCGCGAACGGTTCAAAGAGGAGCTGCGCACGCTGCTGCAGGCGAGCTCGATCGGATTTCGCGACGAAGACGATGTGGGCGGAGAGGGAGACAGAGCTGGGAACGTCGTGGTGCTGGATGTGCCTGGCCCGCCGTTCCAGGCACGGCCGCGCCTCGAAGCCGTGTTCGATACGGACCGGCCTCTGGACAACTGGACCCGCGAGATGCTGGACGCGGCCGCGCTGATCGCGGGCCTGCTGTTCGAGATCGAGCGCACGAATGGCCGGTGGCCGCTGTCCTGCGCGAGCAGCCGGTCGGACGGCGCCGCGCCGCTGATCGGGTCGAGCCCGGCGATCCGCCTTGTTCGCGAGCGGATCGAAAAAGTGGCGGCGACCGACTTCACCGTTTTGATCGAAGGGGAGTCGGGTACGGGCAAAGAGCTTGTCGCCAGGCAGATTCACGAGTTGAGCCGCCGGCGCAAAGGGCCGTTCGTCGCCGTGAACTGCGCGGCGATCGTGGAAACCCTGCTCGAGGCGGAATTGTTCGGCATAGAGGAGCGTACCGCGACTGGCGTACGCGGTCGCCGCGGCAAGTTCGAGCACGCCCACGAGGGAACGCTGTTTCTCGACGAGGTGTCCGATCTCTCGTCGGCCGCCCAGGCGAAACTGCTGCGCGCAATCCAGGACCTTTCGGTCGAACGCGTCGGCGGGTACGGCGCGCGCCGCATCGATACCCGAATCATCGTCGCGACCAATCGTTCTCTGCTGGACCTCGTGGAGCGGGGCAGATTTCGTCTCGACTTGTTCTACAGACTGCACGGGGTGGAAGTGCTCGTGCCGCCCCTGCGGCAGCGGCTGGAGGACGTCACCGAGCTGGCGAGGTACTTCCTCGAGCGGCACCGGACGTTTCGCTCGCTGTCGCTGTCGCACGCCGCGACCGACGCGCTGCTGGCGTACGACTGGCCTGGCAACGTCCGCGAGCTGGAACGGGTGATTGAACGGGCGGTGGCGCTGGCCGGATCGACCTCACTGGAACTCGACGATCTTCCGCCGGCATTGCTCGGGGGTTACGGCGATTTCGTGCTGCCCGCGGCGCTCGCGCACGACACGATGCAGACCTGGAGGAGCCGCTACGCGCGATTGATCCTGGATCGCTGCGGCAACAACAAGCGGCGCACCTGCCGCGAGCTGGGCATCTCGTATCACACGCTGCAGGCGTACCTGCGCCCGCCGGGGGAGCGGACACGCGCGCCGGACTTGAACGACTGAACTCGACTCTGGCCGGGAGCCTCCGGCCAGGCGTTGTCCCGTCGAGGCTGGGCGGCCGGACGGCCGGAGGGGTCCAAGACGGGCACTAGAGATCCTGCGGGATCACCTCTGGAGGACCCATGGGCAAGTGGATCGTTCTCGGAGCGCTGGCGTTGTCGGCCGTGGCGGTGACGCCCCAGCCTGCCCGCGCCATGGAGGAAGGCTGCACCACCACGCTCGGCCATTGCTACGAAGCCGCGGCGAGGATCGACAGCTTCTGGTGGCGGTTGGCGGCCGGGCTCGACTGCGAGCTCGACTACGCGGAGTGCGTGCGGATCAAGGTGATGGGCTCCTAACGTCATGGCGGCCGGGAACCGCCCGGGGTTCCCGGCCGCAGCGCGAGGTGAGCGGCCATGCGATGTTCGAACACGTGGCGGATGGTGGCAATCGCGGCGCTCCTTTCCATTGATGGCTGCGCGCGCCAGACGACGCCGCCGGCCCGGTGGCGCGTCCGATTCGGCCCGATCGTCGGGCCGACGGTCATCGTCGGTCACGTGAATACCCGCTCGGAGGCCTGGTTGATGACCGGCGCGGACTCGCTCGTCCACGTGAACCTGGAAGACGGACGCTCCACAACCACGAAGCTGGAGCCGCTCGCTCTGGGCGAACATCCGTGGGGCCTCGCCCTTCTGGCGGACGGCACGTTGTGGACGCTGCTGGGCCGGTCCGTGCTCGGCCAGGTGTCGCCGCAGGGACGGGTGCTGCGGCGGATTCCGCTCACACGGGTCCACGTCGGGCTGTTCGGCGGAGGACGCCAGCTGCTGTACCAGGTCATCAACTTCGATCCGCCGGTTGAGGCCCTCCTCGCCGGCCCGCCCGGCGAGGCGGAGCGACGTCCGTGGAGCGGGATGCGAACGCGCGCCTTCCCACTCGCGCGCGCAGCGGTTGCGGCATTGAATTTTGTGTCGTGCGGCCAGGCCACTGAGGGCACGATCCCGTGCTGGTTCCCCGATCAGGCCGCTGTGACGCTGACAGACCGCTCTGGCGCGTCGCGCGAGCTGCGCCTGGAGGGCCTTCCCACCGTCGCGCCCGAGGTGCTGCTGACCTCCGAGAACCCGCGGCGGCCGGTTCGCGATGCGCTCCTGTCGCAGGGAGGATTCCTGTGGGTCCTCGGGTCGGGGACGCCGCCGCGGACCGAGCCGACCGAGCGGCCCGGTGGCTGGCTGCTCAACCGGTACGACAGCAGGGGAGTGATGCTGCATCGCATGCAACTGCCTGAGCCGGCGCGACTGCTGCTGTCGGCCACCGACGATGGGTGCCTGATGCTTTCCACGACCGGATACGTGATCGAGGTGCATCCATGATTCGCGTGCCGGCGATCCGGTTCTTCCTGGTCGTCCTGCCGCCGCCATCGTGGATGCGCGTCGCGCTGGCGCTCGCGGGACTGACCGGCTGCGCGATGCTCTGGCTGAACCCCGCGGACGTCGACTCGGCGCTCGGAAGCGTCCTGCTGTTGCAGATGTTCGCGGCATCTGGCGGATTCATGTCAGCCGCCTCGCGCGGGCATTTCGACGCGGTGCTCGTCACGGGGCGTCCACGCTGGCGGATTGCTCTTGGCAGCCTCACCGCCGCCGCCGCCCCAGGAGCGGCCGTCTGGTTCACCGTCGTGCTTGTCGCCGCGGCGCTGGGCCGCGGCGCGGAAGCCTTTGCGCCCCAGCGCCTGGTTGCCTTTGCCAGCGTGTCCTGCGTGTCGTGGGCGCTTGGCCTCGCGCTGCCGCCCGCAGCCGCCGGAGCCCTCTGGGCACTCGTTCTCGTGGCGCTTGCCCTGTCGCGCGAATCGGCCGCCGCCTACCTGTCAATCGTCCATTCCGCACCGGCCACCATGGCGCAGCTCGGACATGCGACGGCAGCGGTGGTCGTTTGTCCGTTCCTTCTGCTTGGGAACTTCCCGGCCGTTACGGACGCGCGGGTACTGCTGCTGGACGGGGTCGTGGCCGTATCGGTGACGGCGCTGGGCATCCGCGCGGTGTGCCGCCGCGACTACTCGCTCGCGGAGCCGGCATGACGCCGGTGCTCTCGGTGATGGCCGTGAGCAAGCGGTACGGGCGGCAGCCCGTTCTGCGCGATGTCACCTTCAGCGTCTCGGAATCCGACGTGGTGGGCGTGATCGGTCCCAATGGCGTCGGCAAGACGACCTTGCTGAGGATCGTGGTGGGCTTGCAGCAGGCGAGCGGCGGCTCCGTGCAGATCCAGCGGGGCTCGGTTCAAGAGGGGCTGAAGCGTCTGCGCGTCGCCTATTTCGGCGGAGAGTCAACCGTACCCGGGCACGTGCGCTCGCATCGCTGGCGTGCGCTCTTTCATCACATCGAGCCCGGCGCCGGCCGTGAACCCATTCGGCTCTTGTCGAGAGGAACCCGGCAGATGCTCGGGCTCCGCACCGTGTTCACGCTGCCGGCGCTGCGGCTCATCGTGCTGGACGAACCGTGGGAAGGACTCGACCCCGACGCCGCCCGGTGGCTGACCGGCGCGGTGCGCGCGCGCCGCGACGCCGGGGCCGCCGTGCTGATCTCCTCTCACCGGCTGCACGATCTCGCGGGCGTATGCGACAGCTACGTGTTTCTCGACGCCGGTGTCTCCACGTGCATTCCTGCCGGCGAGCTGGCGCGCGATGGGGTCGTCACCGGGGACGAGCTGCTCCGGACGTTCGACACGATTCGCGGGGGGACGCGATGAGGACGGCGCTGGCTGCGCTCAGAATCCTGATTCTCGCAACATTCGCGTCTGCGGTACAGGACCGCCCGATGCCATTGTCGATTGCCGACGGCAGGAATGCGCCGCCTCCAGGCGCACCGGTTGTCGTCGTCACAGTGCGGTTCAGCGCGGCGGTGTCCGGCCCGGTGGAGGTGGTCCGTCTCGATCGCGCCGCTCTGACCCGCCGCTGGCACCTGGCCGAGATTGCCCGCACGATGGCGGATGACGGCCGAATCGACGTCCGAGGGCCTGCGGCCGTGGAAACGCTGCTCCTCGTTCGCCAGTCAGGGCGCCCGGGGTACCTGCTGGACGGGCCGTTTCGCTGGCCGGTTCAACCGGCGACGTATCACGTCAGCGGTGGATGGCGCCGCACGATCCGCGGGCGTACGTTGCAGGCGGGCAGCGGCACGCCGCAATGGGTGAACGCCAGCGAGGAGGCGCCCCGCGACGCGTGGCCCGCGTGCGAATGGATCACCGATCGTGACTGGGAATGTGTCGGGGTGCCGCTGAAGGAGGCGGGTATCGTCCTCTCGGAGGCTCCCGCCCGGCTTTCGTACTTCGAGCCGACGGGCGCCGTGGACGAGTCCGGCGTCGAAACAGCCGCCTGTCGGACCGCGGCGTGGGGGCGACTGCTCGTGATTGGATTCGCCGGCGGAGCGCCGGCCGGCGGCGCGACACCGCCGGCGGTCGTGCCCCGCCGTATGCAGGCTCCACGGGCCAGGCCACAGTCCGTGCGTCTTGGCGCCGAGCTCGACACGCGTGTGACCGTGGACAGGTTGAGTCCACGGATCTTCTGGGTGACAGCGACGCAACCGGTCGAGGATGGTTGGGTCGAGCTGATGGCCGGTGGCCGTGCCCCCGTGCGACTCGACACGAGAGAAGTGGCCGCCGCCCCTTCGAGCGTGCCCCTCCGCATCGACCTTGAGCCCGCGGCACGACTGGCGGGCACGGTCTCCGCAGGCCGCGGCGTGGTCGTCAAAGGTGCGGACGTCTTGCTTTATCGATTCGTCACCGACACCGGCCGCGCGGAAAAGCGCCCGCCGAAACGGATTCTGCTCGCCGAGACCCGAAGTGGAGACGAGGGAGAGTTCAGGTTCGAGAACCTTGCGGTCGAGCGGTACGAGCTGGTGGCGATGCACACGGCGTACGGCCGGGTCGAACGGGTCGTCGACCCCGATGGCCAGGAAATCGACCTGACCCTCCAGCGTCCTTCATACGCCATCGGCCGCGTTCTCCGGGACGGCGTGGTCACGCCGGGCGTCCAGGTGTCGGTGTTGCCGGATCTGGCCGCCTACGCGGCGAGCGAGGACGTGACGGAATTCCTGGGAGGCGAGACGACGACGGGAGATGACGGACGTTTCTCGGTGGCGCTGGCGCCGCGTGGCGCCATGGAGGTGCGCGTCGGCGACGCCCAGGTGGGGATGCGTCGATTTCAGTTGGGCGCGGCCGAGACGCTTGCCCGGGTGGTCGATCTCGGAACGATCGATCTGTCTCCGCCGCCCGCTGTCACCCTGGTGCTCGAGGGGGCCGAGGGTTGCGACTTGCTCCTGACGGGTCCGTCCGGGCGGCCCGGCATGGCTGTCGTTCGCGCGCGGCGAATTGGTCCCGCCATGTTCGACGCGCGCGTGCCGGAGCCAGGCCGCTGGAGCATTGTGGCCGCGTGCGGGCGGCAGGAACGCAGCGTGGTGCCCGCGTTCATCGACGTCCCCGCGGCCGGCCCGGACATGTCAGTGCGTCTCAGTTGGCCGTTGAACGGCAGCGTTGAGCGTGACATGAAGCGCTCGAACGAGGGCTACCGCTCTTGTTCCGCACCCTCGGCCTTCGTTCGCAAGTTCCTGGCGGCGATGCTTGCCTCGAGTGCGGAAAGCGCCGCGACCTCAGCCCCGTCCCACCCGGAGCCGGCCCGCCCCGAGTTGGTTGGGCGGTAAATCCACGACAAACGCCCTCGTTCTACTAGCGACTTGACGGGGGAGGATTCGGTCCACAGCCGCAGCGCAATTTCATTGGTATTTTTCTCTCCGGCTGCCCGGGAATGATCAGACCGGGAGATGGCGGGAGCGGGGGCGAGACGATAATCGCTGGACTGGAGGCCGGCTTGACGTGCCGTGGAGCAGACAGCCCTTTCCCGCGGCAATATGTGCAAATGGAGAGACAACCTCACCCACGCGAGCTAGCACGTGGAGCAGATCGACATTGGGCCGCGGGCTTGTCGGGAAGCCCTGCGCCTTGTTTGTGATTTTGTGTGCAGCTCCTACCGACTCGGTGCGCGCTCAAGATGGTACGGAATTGCTCATTGGCGGAATCGATGTCCGGCTCGGGATGTCGCAGCATGAGGCGCTACAGCGACTCGCGCGGCTCTATGAGGTTAGCTACTTTCGTGGCGAACGGCACAAGGCGAATCGAAGTGGCGCTGCCGGCCGGCGAAAGTGCGGAACGTCGGATGGATCGGCCCTTGGCTATCGCTTGTCAGGCGCCGCTGCGGGGAGCCGATCGATGCTTCCGGCCAGGACTCTCAATTGAATGACGCGGCTCTGGCCCTTGGTCAGCGACAGCTCGGACGCCGTAGGCCGCAGCTCGTTGAAGATCGACGGTCTGAACCAGTGGCCCTTCGACAGGCGCTCGACGGCTGCTGCGAAGTACTCGCCGGGGGCCAACCCCTCGATCTGGAACATGCCGGACGCAGAGGTATCCGCGCGGCGCACATAGCGGGGTCCTAGTGTCCACTGCTCCGCCTCGCGCGAGAATACGACGACCGCGCTGTGCGGCGCGGGCCTGCCGCTCGCGTCAACCACCGTTCCCGAGATCTGCGTCACGCGGTTCGTGAGGTGTACGCGCAGGATCTCACCCTCGGGCACGTGGTCGAAGTCGATCGGCGTGTCGGTAACATCCTCGCCGCCGAGTGTGACGCTCGCGACCATCCACCCTGACGGCGTGCGGACATCGAGCAAATGAGGACCCCAGACGCCGGTGACTTCGAACGTCCAGCCGCGAAGGACGTGGCCTCGTGCACCCGTGCCCAGAGGCGAGCGCGTGAAATCAGTGGGGGACAGGACGACCGAAAGATCCCCGGGACGGAATGCCGGCGTGGCGCCTTCGTCGAACGCGAACGCTCCTCTCGCGCTGGCGCCGCTGCGCTGTTGGAGGACGACGTGAGAGAGAGAGTCGGGCACATCAACGAGCGCCGATGCGAACCCGGACGTGGAGGTCGGTCGAACCTGGAGCAGATACGAACCCGCCGGGATCTTGCGCAGCCGGAACACGCCATCGCGGCCGGCCCGTACGGACGCCACGGCGCCAATCGCGGCATCCGTTCCCGGCAGGACGATCACGTCGGCGTTCGGCGCTGGCCGCGAGCGTTCGTCTATCACGGTGCCGAAGAGATCGTACGAGCGGACTTGGGTGATGACGAGATCTTCGACGGAGGTCTCTTCGCCCGCCTTCACTCTGAGTTGCTGAGCGTGCGCGGCATCGGGCGAGTGGGGCAGGAACGTCAACGGATATCCGGGCAGCTCCGCCCGTGACCGATCACCCGGTGAGAACGCCCCGGGAGCCGCCAGCAGAAAATAGTCGCCCGCCCCCAGCCCGAATACCCTGTAGGCGCCGCGATCGTCGGTCAGTCGCGGCCGTCCCGCGACAGGGACGAGTCGCTCCTTGCCGGCCGCGAACTCTACCCGCATCGCGTACACCGGAACGCCGTCCACCGGCTCTCCGGATGCGTCGACCACTCTACCCGAGATGATGGCTCCGGCCGTCAGGTGGAGGATGATGCCGTCGCGCACCTGTCCGGCGGAGACCCGCAGTCCCGTAATATTGGCGCGCGATCGATCGTCGTCCACCTCGCCCGCGACGAAGCCCGGCGCGGACGCGCGCAGCTCGTACGTGCCGGAAGGCAGACCGTTCAGTTCGAAACGCCCCGTGTCGTCCACCATTTCGGTCCGGCCGATCTTCCGGTCGCTCGATTCGAGCGTGACGACGGCACCGCCCGGAGGCCGGCCCGTCGCAGCGGTGATCACGCGGCCGTGGATGGCCCCGGTCGGTTGGACGGCTGCGTCGGTGCGCGAGGCATGCGGGTCCTGGTGGCCGCGGACCAGAACAGGCAACGCGCAGCCGACGATCAGCGCGGTCCCAAGCGACGTTCGGGCGGCCAGCCGCGCGATCCCGGTCACCGTGTTCCCCCTGGAGAGGATCCCTCTCGCTTGAGAGGCAGCACGAGAGGATCACGTCCGCGGTGGGGCGCGGCAATACCGATGGCGCCGTCCCGCCGCAGGCGGTTTAGGTATCGCGGATCACTGAAGACCGCGACATCGTCCGGTTCATCCACGGCCGCCGCCATGTAATCTCCGGGCCTCAGACCGCCGATGCGGAATTCCCCCCGCTGATTGGTCCGTTCGACGAGGCTCACCTGACCGTTCGTCATGAAGCGGTCCGGTTCTGCGGTGAACACCAGGACGTAGGCGCCGGGCACCTCGCGCTGTCGATCGTCAACCACCCGTCCGCTCACCTCGGCACCGTCGTTGGATACGACGATCTCGAGCAGTGGCGGATCGGTTCCCGGAGCGATCTCAATCGAACGACCGGCGAGGTCGCGCTGGTTCGCGAGGATCGCGGCCACCTGCCAGCGGGAGGGAAGCCCGATGAGGCGCGGCACGACCGGGCCGGGCGCAACCGCGACCGCGAACGTCCCGTCCTTTGCCACGGCCGAGATGTCGCTATTACCAGCCACGATGCGGTCGCGACCCAGGTCGGCGGACGTCATGGCGACGCGCATCCTGATGCCTGCCGGCAACGCGCCGCCCGAACTCCTCACGAGGCCCCGTATTGTCGATACCGGCGAGGTGATCACGCTGACCCGAACGTCCCCGCCGCTGGCCACGAACGCCGATGCGCCATGTTCGGAGATGACACTTCCTTTCGATATGGAGGCAGACGCTTCGTAGACGCCGGGCGGAACCCGCACGACGTCGAACGCGCCGGATTTGTCCGTTACGAATGCGTTCCCCTCGACTCGTCTGCCGGTTGTTTCATCGAGGCTCGAGATTCTCCCGCGCGCGCCCGCCGCGGCGTTCCCCAGTGCATCGGCAACCGTGCCTCTGACGCGCGACAGGCGAACCGGCGTCACGCTGAAATCGATGTTGGCCGTCTCGCGGCCTCCCTCGACGGGCACCGCGCTAGCCTGGGCGATGGATGCCACCCCCGGGTAGACGGCCGTGCTCGAGACGACGCCCCCTTCCGCGCCGGAGACGCTGAACGAGGTCGGTCGTGACAGGATGTAGTACTGGCCGCCGCGCAGGCCCCACAGACGATACGCCCCCCGATCGTCGGTGTAGCTGGTGGTGATCGGAAGGAAACCGGCCGGGAGGTTCCGGCCGGCCACCACTTCGACATCGATGACGGGATTGCCAATCCGATCCGTGATGCGGCCGGTGATCACGCCGGCCGGGATGAGGCGGACGTCGGCGTTGTCGAAGACCTCCCCCGGGGCGAGGTCGACGGGGACCGGCCGCTGGGGCTCCGCGTGGCGGCTGCCGAACCCCCCGGGCACATACCCGGTGCGGGTTGCCGCCACGAAGTACCGGCCGCTCTCCAGGCCGGCAAACTCGAACGCGCCGGACGCGTCGGTCATCGACACGTCGGGTGTATCCTGACGTCCGGCGATCGCGCAGGTGACGCGTGCGCGGCGAACGGGATCTCCGGTATCGGCGTTCAGCACGTGCCCGCGAAGGACGGCGGGCCCGACGCCGGCTCCCGCCGTCCGCTCCGCGGGAGCCGGCGCCTGCACGTGCAGGACGAGCGCGACTGCGACGGCCGTCGCCGCCTGGATCCAGGGCATCGAAGGACTCTATGTTAGCGCGGCTGGACGTGCCGCCAACGTCAGTAGATGACCCAGCACCCGATATCGCAGCTGTCGGGGCACATCTGGCCGTCGTGGATCGTGCAGTTGCTGTCGAAATCGCCGTCGCCCGGCCCTTCCTCGAGCAGCCCCTTGGGCTTGTACCGGCAGTTGCCGTCGCACGGGTGGTTCTTGAAGATGTCGCAGGTGCCGGTGTACTCGTCGTAGATCCACCTGCAGAACGCGCGGTCTCCGAAACGCGGGGATTGTCCGCAGCCGTCCTTCACATACCCGTCCTTTGCAGGACAGTCCCACGTACCAGACGAGGCGTAGTTGCACTCGCAATTCGGCAGCGTCGTCTCGTCATAGTCCTGGGCAAACACGACAGTCCGCGCCAGCAGGTATTCGGCGAGGCGCAGCCGGCCGGCTTTGAGCCGCGCAGGAAGATCGACGCGTCCCGAAGGAGGCGTACCCTGCCAGGCGTCCGAGCCGATGATCGACGCGCGCGTTCCAAGAACGCGGCCGGTGTCACCGAGAAGGCGGAGCGTCTCCTGACTGTAGGCCGCGCCAGGCTCGAACTCGGCTGCCGTGATGGTGTTCGCGAAACGCGTTACGAATAGCCGCTGTTCGCGCGTCAACGACGTGTCGTCTGCGGCCGTCCGCGTCAGTTACTCCTGCCACAGCTGAAAGCGGACCGCCGGTTTGTGGGCAAGGAAGATCGCCTCCCGGTACTCCACCGGGTACAGGTTGATCTCGTCGAGCCGCGAGGGCAGGCTGTCGTGTGCCTGCGCCACCCACGCCGCGGCGCGTTCGGCCGCCGTGCGGCCTCTTGCTACCGGCCACAGGCACAGTGCGAGCAGCATCAGCACCGCCGCTGTGAGAAGCCGAAAACGTCGTCCCAATCGTGGTGTTCTCATCTGAAGCCTCCTTGCATTCGATCTAATGCGACTCATCGAGGGGCAGTCCGGCCGCCGCGAGAATCTCCCGGACGCGACGGGCGCCGACGACCCCGACCCAGTCGCGGCGAATGGCGCCGTCGCGCGACATCACGAACACTCGCGGTGTGAACTCCGTCACGGGACCGGGACTGACGCTGTGGACCCCGTCCACGGTCACTGAGTGGGCGGCGAGATACGTCCGCAGACGCGAGGCCGGCTCGGCCCCGATCGCCACCAGCCGTACATGTCCCGTCCGCCCGCGCGCCGCCGATGCGATCTCGCGCATGGCGGCCATGCTGTCCGTGCAGTACACGCATCCGGATGCGAGGACGAGCACGACCGTGCGATCCGCGGTCTCGTATCCGAGCTGCGGGATTGACGTCAGCGCGCCGGAGATACTCCGACTGGACGAAGCCCGCAGCGACGGGCCGACGAGCGCCAGGAGCAGAACAACCGCCGCTCCGACGATGACGGCGACGTTGAGCGTCCAGTCGATCGCGCGAGTGACGCGGGGGTGGGTCAGAGCGGAGCGGACGCGGTCTGTCGCGAGCACGCGAGTGTTCATATGCAGTCGGCGAACGCGACGGCGTAATTTCTGCCGTCAGGAATGCCGTAAATTGCGTGGGCCTTCGCCGCTGATGGAGGGAAACGCGCCGAGCTCGTGGAGCGTTCCGGCGATCGCGTGCAGCATCGGGCCTGATTGGATCAGCCGCTGGCACTTGAGAAACGCCTGAACGTCCTGCGCGGTTGCGGCCGGATCGAGCCCGCCGCGCTTGAGAAGGCCGTGCAGCGTGCGACGATCGACGACGTCGAGGAAGTCCTCAGGGTGGAGTCCTGTGTCCCGCGCGAGCGCGATGGCCCGGCAGAGCCGAGCGAAATCCAGCGCGGCTTTTGGGCGGATACCGGCCGCCCGGCACCATGCTCGCAGCGCGCCGGAGCTGCTCGCGGCGGCGTGGCTCCAGCTTCCGATTGTCGTTGGATCGCCCTCGGATTGGATGGCCCGCCACATCACGCGCGCGAGGCGCTCGGCCGCCGGAATCTGCATACGTCTCGCGCTCGCATCAGCACATGACGTGCCGTCCCGCAGGCGTGGGATTTTGTGCCGCGGCCGGGTCAGCGCGAGAAGGACATACCCATAGCTTCGCCGAACCCCGGGCAAATTCTGCAACGACGCACGGGCAAACGATACCCGGAAGGGGCAGGAATGGCTAAATCGAATAGTCGGAAGTCTCCTGAGATCCGCATAGTCGTTGACACCAACGCGATTTGGAACAGCAATGAGCACTATCTGGTGAAGAAGGAGATCGCAGAGCTGGCGCGAGAAACACAGACCCATCAGGACGTGCAGTTCCGGTGGTACCTGCCGGACGTCGTTCGGGCGGAACGGGAGTTTCAGATGCGGAGCAAAGCCCGTGAGATACTCCCGGCACTCACACGTCTCGAACGGCTAATCGGCCACCAACTTGGTTTTACGTCGGATACCCTGGATAAGCGGATTCGCGAGAACATATCACAACAGATCGGCGATCTCTCCTTCGACGTCCCTCCGTTTGATTGCACCGCCGTGGACTGGTCCGCAGTGATAGCCGCCGCTATCAATCGGAGCGCGCCATTCGAGGCTGGAGAAACCGAGAAAGGATTCCGCGACGCCGTCATTTTGGAGGCCTTTGCGCAGGTTGTCAGCGACGCCCCATCGAGCGCGAGAGATTGCCGCGTCGTGCTTTTGACTGGTGATGGACTGCTCGCGCAGGCAGCTTCACTTCGCTTCATCGATAGAAAGAACGTACGCGTGCTGAAGTCGATCGACGAACTCAAGGGGCTGGTCAACACCCTGGTGTCGCAAGTTACGGAGGAGTTCGTTCGCGAATTGCAGCCGAAGGCCGAACGTCTCTTTTTTGATCCGAAAGATGAACACTCGCTGTTGTCGACGCTTCAAGTCGCGGCAGAGATTGAGAGGGCTTGTGCCGCTGAACTGCACGAGGTTCCAGATGGTGCGACTTTTCGCCGGAACAACCGCTCACTTGCGATAGGGGCAACGCGGTTTGTACGCAAGGACCGGCAACGTGTCTACTGGGCCACACGGATAACAATCGACGCCGCCGCGTTTAAGTACGACATCAATCCTGACTTCTTCCGTGGCGCGGTGACGCACACGACCGACCCACTTTGGTGGGCATCTGCTAAATCGTGGGCCGACGTTGGAACTCCTGTCGGCTCTGTAGATCGCCCGAAGACGATGGCGGAGCTCAAGATCCGCCTCAAGGACCTGTTGATCGCGAATGAGCGGCTCGCCTCCACGCGACCGTCACCTGCAGCGGATACGCTAGAACGGCAGGTCGCGAAAGGTACCACTGCCGTTGACGTGGAATGGAGCGTATCTGTGTCGACCCGAGGCCGATTGACAGGTGCACGTTTTGAGAAGGTGCAGTTTATCGAAACGACGTGGACCTAGGACGCTCAATCCACCTTGCTAAAATCGCCCGTGTCGCGGCGCCAGTCCAAAACGACCAGATCTGCCTTGCTCTGGAGTTGCCGCCTGCCCGGGGCACATGATCCATCCATGAGGGTCCTCGACGGCGTCGAGTCCGAGTGCCGTTTTATTGCTCCGTCCAGAATGAACCGACGCGTGACGGCCGGTTTAAGATGTGCACTTGGACGTCTGATTCGGCTGTGCGACGGAGATCGAGTACGCGCCCGAACCGCCGCGCACATCCAGCATGCGCTGCCTCCTTCGATCGTGGTCGCGCGCACGCACCGAGGCCAAACCCTCGGGTGTCCGGATCCCGACACCCGCAGTTCGAAGATCAACGCCGATCCGGCTCGAATGAAGAGCTACCGCTTTTCTTCGCCAGGCTCGGTTTTCGTTCGTGGGTCTCGGACGGCAATCGTGGCTTCGAGGGCGGGCAGCGCCGCCAGATCTTTTGGACGATTCGTTGCGCGCTTGCTCACGATGACCCGCGACAGGGGCAGCACCTTGAGGGAGACACCCTCGATCTCCCGTGACAGCGCCCGGCCGTACTCCGCATCAAACGTCTCCAAGCCGTGAGCCGTCAGCACGGCGTCGAGTCGTTCGAGCCCCGGACCGCCGAATGCGGGCGGCTGAACGCCGAACCCTGACGTCCAGAAGCCTCCGGCGTCGGCCGCCGCGCCCGGCAATCGGTCGTCGTCAACGCGCTCGAGCCAGATGTCGAGATGTTGAGTGGCGAGCGGTGCCCCCTCGAGTACGGCGGCGCTGAGGCCGACGACCAGGAATCGGATCCCTCGCCGGTTGAGGGCGTCGAAAAGGGCGCGTTCAGCGGGCGTAAGCGCGAAGTCGTCCACGCTGCAGTCCCGCGCGCAGGCGCTCGGCAGGGGTCAGTTCAAGACAACGCAAGGCGTGATAGATGTCGGATGGATCGTGGCGAGGATGCTGCTGCGCGATCGCGTGCGCTCGTTGCCACAGCGCCTCAGAGTGCCGCAGCCACGCCTCCTGCTCGGAGGTGAGCCGGGCGAGGGGCTCGCCGACCGTGGATGTGGGGCGTTCCACCATTACGCCTCCATAGTGCCACAGATGACAGTGAATGCCTCAAGCCGGGCGCTGGACAATAGACGGCGGTTTGACGCCGATCATCAGGCCGGTCGGGCCAGCGAGGCTGACGTGCTGGACCTCGCTGAATCCGGCCGCGCGCAGCCACTCCCCGTATTCCGTCTCCGAGTACGCGCTCCCGGCGCGCGTCCCGACGAGCATGTTCAGCGCGAACAGCGCGCCCGCCCTGGGCGCCGTCTTCGTGGCGTCCAGGATGAAGTCCTGAATGACGACGCGCCCGCCGCGCGCGGTTGCCGCGAAACATCGCGCGAGCAGGTCGCGGTTCTCCTCCGGGCTGAGCATGTGGCAGATCGCCGAGAGCAGGACGATGTCATAGTCGCCGCGGCCGAGCGTCGCGGTACGCAGGTCGCCGTCGCGGGTGTGAATGCGATCCGTCAGATTCGCTGATGCAATGTGACGCCGGGCGATCGGCGTGACGGACGGCAGATCCAGGATGTCCACCCGGAGGTGTGGGTTCGCCTGGGCAAAGGCGATCGAGTACGCGCCAGACCCGCCGCCGACGTCCAGCATCCGCCGCGCGCCTTCCACCGACGCCGCGCGCACGACCGCTCCCGCACGCTCGCTCGCGTTCTTGTGCATGGCTGCGATGAACGCCTCCGTCCAGCGCGGGTCGCGGTCCGCATCGTCATCGCCACCCGCGGCCGTGCCCGTGCGCACCGAGTCGGTCAGCCCCGACCACGTCGTCCACAGGTGCACCGTGTGCATCAACGCCGCCCGGGAGTCGTTCGCGCCGCCCGCCGCCAGATGCCGCGCGCTCGTGGGCGTGTTCGCGAAGACGCTGCCATGTTTGTCGAGCAGCCGCATGGCGGCGAGCGCGTTGAGCAGCAGTTCCGTCGCGCGCGGATCCGCGCCGATCTTCGCGGCGACGTCAGGCGCCGTGGCGCCGCTCGCCGCCGCGGTGAACACGTCCAGTTCGATCGCGCTCAGGACGACGCGGCTCTCCTGGAACGCGCGGGCCGTCTGAAGCAGCGGATCCGGGAGCGCGCCGGATTCGTCCTTGTGCCGGAGTCCCGCGAGATATCGTGCGCGGTTCTGGCCCATCTCCGCGCGGAGCGCGCCTGGGTCGCGGTTCACCAGCCGCTCGACGATCTGCCCCTTTCTGAAATGACTCTCGACAATCTCGGCCACGTCGCTCCGCTGCACGCCGGAGTACCACGTCCCTTCGGGGTACACGACCATGTTCGGCCCGCGCTCGCACAGGCCGAGCGAGCCGCACATGGTGACCTGCACGGTCTCGGCAAGCCCCTGCCGGCCAATCTGCATGCGCAGTTCCTCGAGCACCGCGGTTCCGCCGCGGGCGGAGCAGCACGGCACACCTTCCGGCTTCTGCTGATCGCAGACGAATACGTGAAACGGGAACACCTGCATGAGGACCTCCGGTCTGCCCAGCCGACCAACGTCACTTGACGCCCGCGGCTCCCTCTGTTTCCTCGAAGTGACCGTGAGCCGGGTGCTTGGCGGCCTGGTAGAGACCTTCGACGTAGTGAATGAAGGACACGTAGGCTTCGACGTACTTCCGTCCGGCCACCACGCCGCCCTCTTTCGCAGCCATCCTGGCGCGCCTGACGGCTTCGAACTGCTCGCGAATACCCGTGGCGGTCGCCGACGTCAGAAGCTTGAGCAGCGCTTCTGACGAACCCGTCTCAATGGCCGTGTCGGCCGCGGGGATCGCCGGCCCGAGATCGCGTCCCGCCGGTTTGAGACCTGTGTAGGGCGCGCCTTCGCCGGCGCGGTGGATGCGGACGAGTGTCTCGAAGAAGTAAGAGTCTGAAAGAGTCCTGGCTTCGGCGTTCAGTTTCCGGACAGCAAGGGTCTTCTGAAACGCCGCTCTGATTTCCGGTTCGTCCTTCTCTTGAACCCAGACGAGTACGAGCGAGACGTCCCCGGTGGCGAGCGCCCTTTGGGCGGCCTTGACGACCGGACCGTCGAGGCCGTCGCAATGTGCGAGGAGCTTCCCAGGCATCGCAAGGAGAGCGGCAAGAATAACGGCTGCAGTGAGCGAGGTTCCGGCGGTGTGTCGTGTCATGGGCGTAACTCCAGAAAGGCCGTGCCTCCCAACCGGATCAGGATGCCTCCAGTGTACTGCTGCTGTGTTTTCGGTCTGGTTCCTTGACCCGCTGCCGAGCCGCATAGTACCTTCTGTTGGATCTAATCGTGCCGGCGCGGCCCGCGTGCGCGGGCCGCACGGCCGATGGCTTTTCCGCCCACAACTTCAGAGCCGAGTCACGCCGATGTCTACGTCTGCGCCCGGTACGCTCAAGAAGACTCCCCTCAACGCGCGCCACCGTTCGCTCGGCGCCAAGATGGTCGAATTCGGCGGCTGGAACATGCCCGTCGAATACACAGGCATCGCCGACGAGCACATGGCGGTGCGCACACGGGCCGGCCTCTTCGACGTCAGCCACATGGGGCAGATCGAGATCGCCGGCCGCGACGCCCTCAAAGCGGTCCAGCACATCACGAGCAACGACGCCGGCAAGCTCGCGATCGGACAGATCCAGTACTCCGCGCTGACCACGCCGCAGGGCACCTTCGTCGACGACGTGCTGACCTACAAGATGTCGGACGAGCACTTCATGCTCGTCGTCAACGCCTCGAACATCATCAAGGACTTCAACTGGATCGCGGCGCACGTCGGCGAGGCGGGCGACGCCGTCGCCGTCAATACCAGCTCCCGCTACGCGCTCATCGCCCTCCAGGGCCCGGCGGCGCGCGACGTGCTGCAATCGCTCACCGGCGCGAAGCTCGACGACGTGAAGTACTACTGGTTCACGACAGGCGAGGTCGCCAGCGTGATGTGCACGATCTCTCGCACCGGCTACACGGGGGAGGACGGCTTCGAGGTGTTCGTGGCTCCCGGCTCGGCCGAGCGCGTCTGGGACGCGATTCTCCAGGCGGGCAAGGCCGCCGGCGTCATCCCCGCGGGCCTCGGCGCGCGCGACACCCTGCGCCTCGAGGCCGCGATGCGCCTCTACGGCAACGACATGGACGAGACCACGACGGTCGTCGAGGCGGATCTCGGGTGGATCGTGGGCTGGAAGAAGGCCGAATTCCTCGGCTCGGATGTACTTCAGAAGCAGAAGGCCGAGGGGGCGCCGCGCAAACTGGTCGGCTTCGAGATGGTGGACCGCGCGATCGCGCGCCACGGCTACGACGTCTACATGGACGGCGCCAAGACGGGCATCGTCACGAGCGGCACGCAGACGCCGTTCCTGAAGAAGGCGATCGGAATGGCGTACCTCCCGTCGGATCGCTCGGCGCCCGGGACAGAGTTCGACGTGGTGATCCGCGGCCGCCGCGTCAAGGCACGCGTCGTCCCGCTCCCGTTTTATAAACGCAAGAAGGTGTAGGAGCGACTATGTATCCTTCCGATTTGAAATACACCAAGGACCACGAGTGGGTGCGCATCGACGGCACGCAGGCGCACGTCGGCATCACCGACTACGCGCAGAAGGCGCTCGGCGACGTCGTGTACCTCGAGCTGCCCGAGATCGGCCGCACCTTCAACAAAGGAGATGTCTTCGGGACGATCGAGTCCGTGAAGGCGGTCTCCGAGCTGTACTGCCCGGTGAGCGGCGAGGTGGTCGAGGTGAACGCGAAGCTGGCGGAGAAGCCGGAAACGGTGAACGCCGACCCGCACGGCTCCTGGATGATCGTGATGAAAGCGACGAACCCGGCGGAGGCACACGACCTGCTCGACGCTGGCGCTTATACAGAGCTAACTAAATAGGCGCGCCGCAGGCGCGCTCGCCGGAGCGGCGCGGGGCATGGGGCCCCCGCAAGCGACGGCGTTGGGGGGTCCGGGGGGGCGCCCCCCCCCGGCAAAGAAAGACGGCGACGGATGACACCAGATAATCTCGGTTCCTTTCAGAGCCGGCACATCGGTCCGGATGAAACCGCCCGCGACGAAATGCTGCGGACCATCGGCGTGCCCTCGCTCGACGCCCTCATCGATCAGACGATTCCCTCAGGCATTCGGAGCAAGGCGCCACTCGATCTGCCCGAAGCGGACAGCGAGTACGCGTACCTGCGGCGGCTGCGCACGATTGCCGCGAAGAACACGGTGGCCCGGTCCTACATCGGCCTGGGCTACTACGACTGCGTCACGCCCAGCGTCATTCTCCGCAACGTGTTCGAGAATCCCGGCTGGTACACGCCCTACACGCCGTACCAGGCGGAGATCGCCCAGGGGCGCCTCGAATCGCTGCTCAACTTTCAGACGGTCGTCAAGGACCTGACCGGGATGGACATCGCCAACGCGTCGCTCCTCGACGAGGGGACCGCCGCGGCCGAGGCGATGACGATGTTCCACCGGTTGCAGGCGAAGAAGGCGCCGGCGGGGCAGGAGAGCGTGTTCCTGGTCTCGGAGCGCTGCTTCCCGCAGACGATCGACGTGGTGCGCGGGCGCGCGCTGCCGCTCGACATCCGCGTGCAGGCGGGCGATGCGGCGACGATGCCGATGGACAAGGCGTTCGGCATCCTGCTGCAGTACCCCGGCGAGCGCGGCGAAGTCATGGATCTCCGTCCGATCATCGAGAAGGCGCATGCCGCGGGGCTGATGGTGGCCGTTGCGTCCGACCTCCTGGCGCTGACGCTGCTCACGCCGCCCGGCGAGATGGGCGCGGACGTCGTCCTCGGCAATTCGCAGCGGTTCGGCGTGCCGCTTGGCTACGGCGGCCCGCACGCGGCGTTCTTCGCGACCCGCGAGTCGTACGTGCGCCAGGCGCCGGGGCGCATCATCGGCATCTCGATCGACGCCCACGGGGATCGGGCGTATCGCATGGCGCTGCAGACGCGCGAGCAGCACATCCGGCGCGAGAAGGCGACGTCGAACATCTGCACCGCGCAGGCGCTCCTGGCCAACATCGCGGCGATGTATGCCGTGTTCCACGGTCCCAGGGGGCTCCGCGCGATCGGCGAGCGCGTGCACAGCCTGACGCGGTCGCTCGAAGCGGCGCTCCTGGCGGTCGGATGCCGCCAGACAAACGCCGCGTACTTCGACACGCTTCGCATTGAAGGGGCGGACGTCCCGGCGGTTCGCCGCGCGGCCGAAACCGCGGGGATCAACTTCCGCTACGACGGCGCCGCGATCGGCATCTCGCTCGACGAGGCCACGACGATCGAGGACGTCGCCGACATCGTCAAGGTGTTTGCTGGAGTGAACGGCAAGGACGTCAAGCCGGTGTTCAAGGCGGACGCGCCGGCCGCGCTGGCGCGCACGAGCGCGTACCTGACGCACCCGGTGTTCAACTCGTACCAGTCCGAAACGAAGATGATGCGGTACATCCGCAGCCTCGAGCGCAAGGACGTCGGGCTGGACACGTCGATGATCGCGCTCGGCTCCTGCACGATGAAGCTGAACGCGGCCTCGGAGATGCTGCCGGTGAGCTGGCCGGAGTTCTCGAAGCTGCACCCGTTCGCGCCCCCGTCGCAGGCGGTGGGCTACGCGCAGATCTTCGCCGAGCTCGAGGAGGCGCTGCGGCAGGTGACCGGACTTGCGGCCGTCTCGCTCCAGCCGAACTCCGGCGCGCAGGGGGAGTTCACCGGGCTGATGACGATCCGCGCGTATCACCGCGATCGCGGCGATCGCGCCCGCAACGTCGTCCTGATCCCGTCGTCGGCGCACGGCACCAACCCGGCGAGCGCGACGATGGCGGGGCTGAGAGTGGTGGTCGTGGCGTGCGACAGCGAGGGCAACGTGGAGTTGTCCGACCTGCGCGCGAAAGCGGCGGAGCATCGCGATCGCCTCGCGGCGCTGATGGTCACGTATCCGTCGACGCACGGCGTGTTCGAGGAGGCGATCAAGGAGATCTGCACGATCGTGCACGAGCACGGCGGGCAGGTGTACATGGACGGCGCCAACATGAACGCGCAGGTCGGCCTGACGAGCCCGGCGGCGATCGGCGCGGACGTGTGTCACCTGAACCTGCACAAGACGTTCGCGATTCCGCACGGGGGCGGCGGTCCGGGCATGGGCCCGATCGCGGTCGCGGCGCACCTCGCGCCCTATCTGCCGGGTCACGCGGTCGTGAAGACCGGCGGGGTGAAGAGCATTCCGGCGGTGGCCGCGGCGCCGTGGGGAAGCGCGAGCATCCTGCTGATCTCGTACGGATACATCCGCATGCTCGGGGCGCGCGGCCTCACCGACGCGACGCGCTACGCGATCCTGAACGCCAATTACATCAAGGCGAGGCTGAAGGGGCATTACGGCGTGCTGTACGCGAACCGCAACGGCCGCGTCGCGCACGAAATGATCTTCGACCTGCGTCCGTTCAAGCACGGCACGAACCCCGTGGACGAGCTCGACGTGGCCAAGCGGCTGATGGATTACGGATTCCACGCGCCGACCGTCTCGTTTCCGGTGGCGGCGACGATGATGGTCGAGCCGACCGAGAGCGAGCCGAAGGACGAGCTGGATCGGTTCTGCGATGCGCTGATCGCGATCAGGAAAGAGATCCAGGCGATCGCGGACGGGACGGTGGATCCGAAGGACAACCTGCTGAAGAACGCGCCGCACACCGCGTCGGAGGTGACCTCGGACACGTGGTCGCATCCCTACTCGCGCGAGCAGGCCGCGTACCCGCTGCCGTGGGTGCGGGCGAACAAGGTGTGGCCGGCGGTCGCGCGGATTGACAACCCGTACGGCGACCGCAACCTGATCTGCGCGTGTCCGCCGATCGAGGCTTACGCCGAGACCCTCTGAATTGTGAATCTGAGTTGTGAATTGACAGGGAACCAGCCCAAGTCGTCCGTACGGACGATATGAGCAGGTTGTTTCTCAACTCACAATTCAGAATTCAGAATTTTCCTGCCGCAACAGCGGTCAGCTCCTGCGCCCGTTTGCGGTATCCGGCGAGCAGCTTCAAGGTGACGGGACCGGGCTTCCCGGTGCCGATCGCGCGCTCGTCGATGCGCACGACCGGGCTGATCTCGCGCGTCGTGCTCGTGATGAACGCCTCGTCGGCGGTCTCGAGGTCCTTCGGGAAAAGCGTCTCGCGCCGCATTTCGATTCCCGCGTCCCGCGCCACATCGAACAGGAACCCGCGCGTAATGCCCTCGAGCAGCCCCGCGTCCGACCGCGGCGTCAGCGCGACGCCGTCCCGCACGATGAAGAAGTTCGACTGCGAGCACTCGGCCAGCTCCCCACGATAGTTGCACATGAGGCCCTCTTCGCCGCCGCGGCGAAGCGCCTCCTGCATCGCGAGCGCGTTGTTCAGCAGGTTGTTCGACTTGATGATCGGGTTCACGGATTCGGGATGGTTGCGCAGGATCGGGACGAGCGAGATGCGGATGCCGTCCCGCTCGACGCGTGCGGGCGGGTTGTCAACCGGCTTGACGATGATCACCAGCGACGGCGCGGGGGTCGCGCTCACGTCGTAGCTCGTTGCGCCGACGCCGCGCGTGAGCAGGATCCGCACGTACGCGTCGGTGTTTGATGGCGGGGCCCCCTGCACCCAGCCAAGCTCGCTCGCTGCGTGGGGCCCCCACGCTCCACTCCGCTCGCTGCGCGGCGACCCCAGGCCGGCCGCGGCCCGCGTCTGCTCGATCCACGTCGCCAGCGTCGCGTCGTCGAACGGCACGTCCAGATGGATGTGCTGCGCGGACCGGCGCAGCCGCGCCAGATGGTGCTCGTAGAGGAACAGCACGCCATTGTAGGTACGGATGACCTCGTACACGCCCTCGCCGTACAGGAAGCCGTGGTCGTAGACGGGGACGACCGCCTCGGCGGCCGGGGCGATCTTCCCGTTGACGTAAACCGCGCCGCAAATAGCCATATGAGTCCTTGATGATCGCAGGAATCGCGCCTGAATCGAGGTTTGACGAAGTCTAGCACAAGCAGTACGCTCGCTCGCGATGCGCGTGCTCAACACCCAGCAGATGCGAGAGGCGGATCGGCGCACGATCGACGAGATCGGGATCCCGTCCATCGTGCTGATGGAAAACGCGGGGCGCCAGGCGGTGGCCGCGATGGAGGCGGCCTTCGACGAGCTCAACTCGAGCCGCGTCGGCGTGCTGTGCGGCCGCGGCAGCAACGGCGGCGACGGCTTCGTGGTCGCACGGACCCTGGTGCAACGCGGTATCGAGACGGCGGTCTTCCTGCTCGGCAGCGTCGCCGAGATCCGCGGCGACCCGCGCACCAACCTCGAGGTTCTCGGCCGCATCGGTCTCACCGTCGTCGAGATCACGAACGCGCAGGAGTGGGAGCTGCACTTCAGCGAGATCTCGGAGTGCGACGTGCTGGTGGACGCGATTCTCGGCACCGGCTTCCACGGCCAGTTGAGCGGCCTGCTCGAGACGGTTGTCGCCGACGTGAACAGCCTCGGCGTTCCGGTCGTCGCGATCGATCTCCCCACGGGCGTGTCGGCCGACAGCCACGAGATCGAAGGTGAAGCGATCGAAGCGTCGATGACGGTGACGCTCGGGGCGCCGAAGATCCCGCTGGTGCTGCCGCCCGCCGACACCCACTGCGGCGATCTGGTCATCGCGGACATCGGGATTCCGCTGCCGATCCTCGACGAGGTCGAGGGGCCCTACATCGAGCTGCTGACGCGCGAGCGGATGCGCGAGCTGGTGCCGGCGCGCGCGGCCGACTCTCACAAGGGGGACTTCGGGCGCGTCCTCATCGTGGCCGGATCGGTCGGCAAGACCGGCGCGGCACACCTGGCGGCGCTCGGCGCGCTGCGCTCCGGGGCCGGGCTCGTGACCATTGCCACGCCTCGCTCGTGCGTGGCCACGATCTCCGGCATGGCGCCGGAATACATGACGGAACCCCTCGACGAGACGGCGGCCGGCACGGTGGACTACTCGGCGCTCGACCGCGTGCTCGAGCTGAAGGCGGACGTGATTGCCGTCGGTCCCGGTCTCGGCCAGGGTCCGTCCACCGCCGCGTTCGTGCAGGGGCTCGTCGAGCGCGCGGGCGTTCCGCTCGTCCTCGACGCCGACGCGCTCAACGCGTTCGCGGGCGAGCCGGAGCGGTTGATGGGACGCGACGGCGTCGACGTCGTGATCACGCCGCATCCCGGCGAAATGGCGCGCCTCGTGAACGCGAGCATCGAAGCCGTGCAGCACGATCGGCTCCGCTATGCGTCGGAGTTCGCCGCCGCCCACCGCGTCCACGTCGTCCTCAAGGGTCACCGCACGATCGTCGCGGGACCCGACAACCGCGCGTTCATCAACCTGACGGGCAACGCCGGGATGGCGACCGGCGGCACCGGCGACGTCCTCACCGGCATGATTGCCGCGTGGTTCGCGCAGCTCCTCGACGCCGAAGCGGCGGCCAAGCTCGCCGTCTACCTGCACGGCAGCGCCGGCGATCTCGCGGAGGCCGACGAAGGGGAAGTGGCGCTGATGGCGGGAGACATCATCGAGCGGCTCGGCGACGCCGTCATGGAGCTCACCGCGCGCCGCCGCATCAAGCGCGAGTCGTGACCGAAGAGATCCGCACCTCCAGCGAAGACGAGACAGCCGCCGCCGGCGAGCGGCTCGCCGCGTCGCTCAATCCCGGCGACGTGGTCCTGCTGTATGGCGATCTCGGCGCCGGAAAGACCGCGTTCGTCCGCGGCCTCGCGCGCGGCCTCGGCGCGCCCCCCGAGGACGTCTCGAGCCCGACCTTTACCATCGTCCAGGAGTACCACGGCCGCGCAACGCTGTATCACGTGGACCTGTACCGGCTCGAACCCGCGGAAGTGGACGATCTCGGGCTCGACGAACTGGTCTGCGGCGACGGCATCGTCGCCATCGAATGGGCCGAGCGCTGGCGCGGACGTCCGGATGACGTGATCGAAGTGGCGCTCGAGTCCATTGACGACGAGCAGCGCCTGATCCGCATATCCGATGGAAAGGCCTGACATGAAGTTCGCGCCGATCATGGTCATTGGGCTCGTCACGGGCATGACGGCCGCGGCCGCGGCGGCGCAGGAGGAGCGCGAGATCAGCTCCTGCAACTCGTGAAGGACGTCAGGTCGAAGCCGGCCATGCGCATCTGGCTCGACGTCGGCAGGAAGGAGCCAGGAACGGCCGTCTACGAGGCGCGGCAGCTGCGCGATGCCCTCGTGCGGAAGGGATGGAAGGTCGGCAAAGATTTGAGCTACTCGGAAATCGAGGGCGGAACTCACGACGAAGGGTCGTTCGCGAAACGCGCTGAGCCTTTCCTCAGGTACCTTTTTCCGCCCCGATAAGGCTCGAGTGGGAAGCGGCCGGTTTTGCCGTTCTCGTAACCCTGTGGGTCCTCGGCATGCCGGTCGGCCGGCGGCCGGCGAACCGGTGGGCGACTGCCTGGTTACTCGTTCCCAACCTGCTGGGATTTCTCGTGTGGCTCATCGCGACTTCTCCGGCGCTCCGCATCGGCGGGTTCGTGGTTGGGGCTGCTTCACAGGCAGCGCTGATCTTCGTCGTGTGGACGCGGGGTGTGCCCGTGGAACTGCCGGAGCCAGAACGGCCGACCACCCTCAACCTGTCTTCGCGGTAGACCGTCACTCCACGCGGTAGTTCGGGGCTTCCTTCGTGATGATGACGTCGTGGATGTGGCCCTCGCGGTGGCCGGCGGTGGTCACGCGGATCATCCTGGCGTCGCGCTGCAGGCTGGGGATGTCGGGACTCCCGCAGTAGCCCATGCCGGCGCGCAGGCCGCCGACCAACTGGTGAATCATCGCGGCGACGCTGCCCTTGTGCGCCACGCGCCCTTCGATGCCCTCGGGCACGAGCTTCTCGGGCGCGTCGGGGTTCGCATCGAGATCGAACTCGTCCTGGAAGTACCGGTCGCGGCTGCCGCGGCGCATCGCGCCGAGCGATCCCATGCCGCGGTACTCCTTGAAGCTCCGGCCCTGGTACAGGATCATCTCGCCCGGACTTTCATCCGTGCCGGCGAAGAGGCTGCCGATCATGACGGTGCTCGCGCCAACGGCAATCGCCTTGGTGATGTCCCCTGAATAACGGATGCCGCCGTCGGCGATCACCGGCACCTTGTGCGGCACCGCCGCGCGGGCGCAGTCGGCCACCGCGGTGATCATCGGGACGCCGATTCCCGCCACGACGCGCGTGGTGCAGATCGATCCGGCGCCGATGCCCACCTTGACGGCGTCCACGCCCACGTCGATCAGCGCTTCAGTCGCTTCGGCCGTGGCGACGTTGCCGGCCACGAGATCCACGTCGGGATACAGGCGGCGGATCCGGCGCACCATGTCGAGTACCCCCTGCGAGTGCCCGTGGGCCGTATCGACGACGAGCACGTCGACGTGCGCGGCGACCAGCGCCTCGGCGCGCGTCATCGCGTCCTTTCCGACGCCGACCGCCGCGCCGACGCGCAGGCGGCCGAGATTGTCCTTGCACGCGCTTGGGTACTTCACCGCCTTCTGGATGTCCTTGACGGTGATGAGCCCCTTCAGCATGTAGCGGTCGTCCACGACCAGGAGCTTCTCGACCTTGTGGCGGTGCAGGAACTCACGCGCCTGCTCGAGCGTGGTGCCGACCGGAACCGTGAACAGCGGGTCGCGGGTCATGATGTCGGCGATCGGCCGATCGAGGTCGGTCTCGAACCGCAGGTCGCGGTTCGTGAGGATGCCGACGAGCCGCCCCTCCTTGCCGCCGTCTTCGGTGATCGGCACGCCCGAGATGCGGTACTTCCTCATCAGCTCGAGCGCTTCGTAGATCCGGTTGGCCGGTGAGAGCGTGATCGGGTTGACGATCATCCCGCTCTCCGAGCGTTTCACGCGATCCACCTCGGAGGCCTGCTCCTCGACCGACAGGTTCTTGTGGATGACGCCGATGCCCCCCTGCTGCGCCATCGCGATCGCGAGCCCGGACTCGGTGACCGTGTCCATCGCGGCGCTGAGCAGCGGCACGTTGACGCGGATGTTGCGCGTGAGCGACGAGGTCACGTCCACGGCGCTCGGCAGCACCTGCGAGTGCCGCGGCACCAGCAGCACGTCGTCAAACGTCAGCGCCGTCGAGAGGCCGATCGCGACCTGGTCGCCGTTCAACACGTCTGTTCTGGATTCCATTCACGCCTCAAATCTGAACTGCGAGCTGCGACCTGCGCGGACGAGCCACGAGCTGCGAGGTGCGAGCTGCGAGGTGCGACGTCATGCTCCGTGGCATTTCTTGTACTTCTTTCCGCTTCCGCACGGGCACGGATCGTTGCGGCCTACCTTGGGCGCGTCGCGTTTGACCTGCCGGACGACGTCGTCGCCGCCCGTCCGTGCCGGGCGCGGCGCGGCTTCCCCGTCACCAGCGCCGGCGCCCGCGCCGATCGCGCCGAACGGCGAAGGGGCGGCTTCCGGCCGGCTCATCGTGATCCGCGCGGGTGGACGCCGCGCGGCCGGCCGGTGGGCGGCCGAACCGTCCTCGTTGACGACCGGCGTGAGCCGCCACAGGTACCGGACCATCTCATCGTCGATCCGATCCTTCATCGCGGCGAAGAGGGCGTAGCTCTCCTTCTTGTATTCGACGAGCGGGTCGCGCTGGCCGTAGCCGCGCAGGCCGATGCCTTCCTTCAGATGGTCGAGGCTGTACAGGTGGTCCTTCCACTGCGCATCGACGATCTGCAACATGATGTCGCGCTCGACCCTGCGCAGGATGTCGGTGCTGATCAGCGCTTCCTTCGCCTCGTACTTGTGCAGGATCGGCGCCCACAGCGCATCCGTGATCTCGTCGGGGTGCATCCCCTCGATGTCGATCGGATCCAGCTCCGCCTGGTCGATCCCGAAAATCTCGGCGACGGTCTGCTTCAGCTTCCCGAAGTCCCGGTCCTCGACGTCGACGTTCTTGCCCGCATACGTCTCGACGGTCGAGTCCAGCAGCTCCTCGGCGAGCGTCATCAGGTACTCGCGCGTGTCGACCGAGTCCTCTTCCGTGATGTTGATCTTGCCGTCGAGGATCTCGCGGCGCAGCGCGTAGATGCTCTCGCGCTGCTTGTTCATCACGTCGTCGTACTCGAGGAGGTGTTTGCGGACGGAGAAGTTCTGCGCCTCGACCTGCTTCTGCGCGCGCTCGATCGCCTTGGTCACCATCCGGTGCTCGATGGGGACGCCTTCCTCCATGCCGAGACGCTGCATCAGCCCCGCGATCCGGTCGGAGCCGAAGATGCGCATCAGGTCGTCTTCGAGCGAGAGATAGAAACGCGAGGAGCCCGGGTCGCCCTGGCGGCCGGCGCGGCCGCGAAGCTGGTTGTCGATGCGCCGCGCCTCGTGCCGCTCGGTCGCGATGATGTGGAGTCCGTTGACCCCGACGACCTCCTCGTGCTCCGCGTCCGTCTCCTTCTTGAACGCGGTGAAGATCCGCTCGTACTCCGTGCGCGGCACGCGGTAGAAATTGTCGATGTGGTAGAAGTAGACGGACTCCTCGTCGTCGACGAACTTCTCCTGGCCTTGCGGCAGCTTCTCGGCGATCTCGTCGGCGAGCGACCGCTGGCGCGCCATGAACTCGGGGTTGCCGCCGAGCAGGATGTCCGTGCCGCGGCCCGCCATGTTGGTGGCGATCGTGACGGTCGCCTTCCGCCCGGCCTGGGCGACGATCTCCGCTTCCTGCGCGTGGTACTTGGCGTTGAGCACGACGTGCTTGATGCCGCGGAGCTTGAGGAGCTTCGAGAGCCGCTCGGATTTCTCGATCGACACGGTCCCGACCAGGATCGGGCGTCCCTGCGTCTGCTGCTCGATGATGTCGTTGACGATCGCTTCGAACTTCTCGCGCTCGGTGCGATAGACGGTGTCGGGCTCCTCGACGCGGCGCAGCGGGCGGTTGGTCGGGATGACCATCACGTCCAGCTTGTAGATCTTCCCGAACTCCTCGGCCTCGGTGTCCGCGGTGCCGGTCATGCCCGACAGCTTCCCGTACTTGCGGAAGTAGTTCTGGAAGGTGACCGTGGCGAGCGTCTGGTTCTCGCGCTCGATCTTGACCTTCTCCTTCGCCTCGACCGCCTGGTGCAGCCCGTCGCTCCACCGCCGTCCCGGCATCAGGCGCCCCGTGAACTCGTCGACGATCACGACCCCGCCGTCCTTGATCATGTAGTCGACGTCGAGCCTGAACAGCGTGTGCGCGCGCAGCGCCTGGTTGATGTGGTGGAGCAGCGGCATGTTCACGGGATCGTAGAGCCCGCCGGGCTGCAGCCGGTGCGCGAGCATCTGCTCGGCCTTGGCCATGCCGCTCTCGGTCAGCGTCACCGTCTTGTGCTTCTCGTCGACGAGGTAGTCGCCGGTCTTCTCCAGCTCCTCGCGATCCTCCGCCTTGACGTCTCCCTGCGTGACGGCGCCCGGCTTCAGCTTCGGGATGATCCGGTCCACTTCGTAGTAGAGGTCCGTGGACTCTTCGGCCGGGCCCGAGATGATGAGCGGGGTCCGCGCTTCGTCGATGAGGATGCTGTCCACCTCGTCGACGATGGCGAAGTTGTGCCCGCGCTGCACGTAGTGCGCGAGGTCGAACTTCATGTTGTCGCGGAGGTAGTCGAAGCCGAACTCGTTGTTCGTGCCGTAGGTGATGTCGCTCGCGTAGGCGACCTGGCGCTCCTGGTCGTTGAGGTCGTGCTGGATGACGCCCACCGACATCCCGAGGAACCGGTAGATCCGTCCCATCCATTCCGAGTCGCGGCGGGCCAGGTAGTCGTTGACGGTGACGACGTGGACCCCCTTGCCGCCGAGCGCGTTGAGATAGGCAGGCAGCGTCGCGACGAGCGTCTTGCCTTCGCCCGTCTTCATCTCGGCGATCTTCCCGCGGTGGAGCACGACGCCGCCGATGAGCTGCACGTCGAAGTGCCGCATGTTCAGCGTGCGGCGGCCCGCCTCGCGGACGACGGCGAACGCCTCAGGCAGAAGATCGTCCAGTGTTTCGCCTGCCGCGAGGCGCTGGCGGAACGCCGGGGTCTTCTCGCGCAGTTGTTCGTCGGAGAGTACCCGTGTTTCCGCGTCTCTGTCGTTGATGGCGGCGACGATCGGACGCAGGCGCTTCAGGTCACGCTCGTTCTGCGTGCCGATGACTTTCGCGAGGACGGTATCAACAATCATCAGGGACCGATCGAATCAGGATATCCGGTGATTTTACTACACTGACGAAGGGGCAGGCCTCAAGGCCTGCGCTGCGGTGACGCTGAAGGGGCAGGACCTCAAGGCCTGCGCTACGGTGACGCTGAAGGGGCAGGCCTCAAGGCCTGCGCTGCGGTGACGCTGAAGGGGCAGGCCTCAAGGCCTGCGCTGCGGTGACGCTGAAGGGGCAGGCCTCAAGGCCTGCGCTACGGTGACGCTGAAGGGGCAGGCCTCAAGGCCTGCGCTACTACGGTGACGCTGAAGGAGCAGGCCTCAAGGCCTGCGCTACGGTGACGCTGAAGCAGCGCTAAAGGGCTGCGCGACCGGATCGTGTGTATCGTGCACCTGTAGCGCAGCCCTTTAGGGCTGCCCTGAAGACGTTCAACGAAGCTGTCCTACCGGCGGGCGAGGAGATTGAGGGGGTTCGTGAGGCGGCCGTTGACGAGAATCTCGTAATGCAGGTGCGGGCTGGTCGAGCGGCCCGTCGACCCGACGTAGCCGATGACGTCGCCGCGGTGCACCTGCTGGCCGCCGCTCACCGCGAAGCGCGACAGGTGGCCGTACCGGGTGGAGATGCCGTAGCCGTGATCGAGGGTGACGAGGTTGCCGTAGCTGCCGTTCGGGCCGGCGCTCGCGACCGTGCCGTCAGCCGTCGCGTGCACCGGCTGGCCGGCGTCGGCGGAGATGTCCAGGCCGGGATGGAAATCTGGGTCCCCGGTGAACGGATCGCGCCGGGTGCCGTAGGCTGACGAGAGCCAGCCCGGCACAGGCCAGATTGACGGCGTCGCCGCGGCGAGCGCCTGGCGGCGTTCGACGCCGCTTCGCACGCTGTCGAGCCGGTTGCCGATCGTGCCCAGCAGATCGCGCAGCACACCCAGCACACTATCGGGCGAGGTGAACGCGGCGCCGAGCGCCGGTCCGCCGAGCGACCCGGCCGCGCCGCCGCCCATCGCGCGGGATTTCACGATCGCCGGCAGCTTATCCATCGCGCGACCGGCGGCCGGATCGACGCGCGCGCGCACGCCCAGTTCATCCACGGCCGCTTCGAGCGATGCGATCTGTGACGACAGCTCCCCGGTGGCGTCCTTGTAGCTGGCGTTCTCCACCTCCAGCACGCTGTTGGCGCGCTCGAGCTCGGCAATCGCAGACCGCGCGCTCCACCGTGCGCCGAGTCCGATCAGGACCGGCAGCGAGAAGAGCAGCGCGATGGCCACCAGCGTCGGGCGGAGCGCTATCGTGAAGCGGCGTACGACGCCGCTCGACCGATCCGCCAGCACGATCGTGTAACGTCTGGAAGCCACGGTCCGCGCGCACTCCAATCAGGAAGAGACCCGTCTGTCGAGTTGAAACAAGGAACTCTACCACAGCACCCCAGCTCTGTGGAAGGGCCCTAAGTGGTTGAAAAGTAAGGTGTAAGTGTGGCGGGCCCGTTCTAGAACGAGAACTGCGGCCCTGACGTGATCTGCCGGTACCTTTTCTGATTGGCGCGGAGCAGCAGCGCCGGAGAGCCGGGGAAAGAGCGCGAAATTGCAGAAAAGCGTGGGAACGGACCCGTTAGGTATCCGGATTGTCCGTGCCGCGTTGTCCGTCGACCGGATGCTGAGTCTGCTCTCGCGGGCCTGGTGGCCGTCCGGCCGGGCTGCCCGCCTCACGCCGGCCCGGATCGAGATAGAGGCCGCCGACGCGGCGGTGTTTGTCCGACCGCTCGAGTGCCCGGCGGATTCCGGCGGCAAACTGCGCGGCGTACGGCACCGCGGGCGTGGGCGTCTCCGGCACGTCCCAGGGATGCGGGATCGGTTCCTGATCGATCGACTCCCACGCGCGGATGTACTTCTCGAAGAACTCCACGAACTGCTCGGAGAAGGTCGACTGCAGCTGGCCGCAATGCCATTGGAATGTGGCCGACCAGGCCCAGCGGCGGAACAGGTTCATCCATCCGCGGTTGTCCGGCGAATTCGCATACTGATCGAGCCGCAGCGAGTAATACGCGTCCTCCATCAACTGGAGTTGCATGGCGGACACGTGCACCGTGTCCGCCAGCGGTGCCCCGGAGGGCACCGGCTGGGCGGCCGGCGGCGGCGCCGACACCTGCATGCATTCGGCGTAATAGCTCCCCAGATCCGGGCGCTCGAGAAACAACCGCTCGAGGTCCTTGAGCTGCCGCAGCAGGTCCTGGTAGTCCTCGTCCTCGGCGGCGCGGAACGGCGTGTTCCTGAGCAGCAGTTCCTGCCAGATGCCGTGCCAGCCCGCCTGTCCCGATCCGTCGGTCATGCGGTCCTCCCTCAGAGCGGCGACCGTTCCGCCAGCACGCGCGCGACCTCGGGGTCGCCGGTCCAGATCGCGAAGGTATCTTCAGCAATGTGCACGCCCAGCGCGCGGTAGGACTCGAACTGCGCGTCGTCGAAGAACTGGTCGGCGGTGGACTCGTGCGGAAAGTCCGGGCACGTCGTCTTGTAGTTCATGACGGGCGCCGGCTCGTCGCCGGTCAGCGAGCTCTTCATATACACGATCCAATTCGGCCGGTGTGGGCACTCAGGATACCGGATCCGGCCGATCGCGCAGTGACTTTTCGAGCGCCCCGTCTCCGGATCCGGTCGAAGCATGGCGAGGTCGATGTCGACGTCGATGCCGAGGTCGATGTACGCGTGGCGAAGCACCTCCGTGAACGATCCGAACGAGAGATGCGGATCCGCTTCCGCGTCGCAGGCGATGATCACCTGGCAGCGCCGCTCGAACAGCGGATAGATGCCCACGTTGTCACCGGTATGGCCGCCGTCCGACAGGTTGACGAGCCAGGTGCGCTCGTGGGTCGCACCGAACACCTCGCGGAAGATGTACCACGGCCAGAACGCGATTCCGTCCGGCATGTTCCTCCGGGGATTCGACATCCAGTAGCCGAGCCGCAGATTGAGCAGGGTCATCATCGCGGACTGCGCGAAGAAGGTGTGAAAGCCCATGCCGCTGCCCGCCGCGGCGCCGGAGATCGTGATCGCGCGCGCCAGCTTCGTATCGCCTCCGCGATAGTCCTTCGTGGGGAGGTAGCCCGTCTGCCGCGAGCCGCAGAAGTATTTCGAGAACAGGAAGTAGCCGGACTTGCGATCTCTCCGGGTGAGATCGCGGCTGCCCGCCAGGTTGATGGCCGCGCTGATCAGAAGATACGGGGCGGTATTGGCCGAAGCGCCCGCCGGGCCTTGTCGGTTGCCATGCAGATCGGTAAGCGACATCTCCATCGTGTCGCGCAACGGCTGCATGCGGCCGTCTTTGTCCGCGATCTCCGTGCGGAGGTACGTCTCGATGATACGGTCCCGGTAGAAGTAGTGAGGGCTGATTCTGTTGATGTTGCCGAGGCCGGACAAGAACAAGAGCGGAAGTCCCAGACACAGCAACCACCACCCGTAGCCTGAAGACCATGGCGTATCGAAGCCAAACTGGACGGCGATCGCCGCGGACTCGATCGTGATGAACCCAATGAACACCGTAAGTGCAATGGCCAGCAGGAAATGCACCAGCCCGCGGGGCACGCGGAACCGGCGATGCGCGCCCGCGGTGGGCACGGCAAGCAGCAGGCGTCCCGCGACCAGGGAGATCAGCGGTGCGAGCATCGCCCACAGGCTGACGTGGGCCGCCGCATACGCGGCGACCGGCAGGCACGCGAACAGCAGGAGCAGGATGGTGCCGTACGTCGTGATCGCCTGAAAGCTCCCCCAGAGCGACCGCATCCCGCGCGACCAGAGCGTCAGCGGGAGAAGCTCGCCATCGCACAGGGCGATCAGCGGGTAGAGCAGCAAGGTTGCCAGACGGGCGCCGGCCAGCAGGAGCGCGGGCTGGAGTACCCAGCCGACCTGGCGAGCCTCCATGGGGGCTCCCCGGTCCGGATCGATGTGCGTGAAGAGGAACCCGAGCAGCGCAGTCACGAGGACGAGGACCGAGCCGACCAGCACGCGGCGCTCGAACCAGTCTTCAGCGCTTTCGCCCGGCGTGGCCCTGTGAAGCCAGCGGAGTCCTCGCGCGACACGTGACTGGTCTTTCCGCCGGACGGCGTGATTTCTGACCCGCATGGCGCTGATGAACAGCCCCAGCACGAGGACAGCGGTGGCGGCGCCCCATGCCAGCGGCGCCTCGTACCTCCGAGCCTTCAGCATCCGCCAGATATCCGCGCCGGCCGTGTTGAATCGGTGCGCGTACTGTTGTCGCCAATCCGGCTGTGACTCGACGGCCCCACAGCACACGACGGCGGGCGTGGCGGCGGCAGCGGGCAGCGCCGGCCCGGGAGTGAGCCGTGCATCGAGGCCTCGATCCAGGAGGTGCGCGGCGCCCATCAGCATCAGCGCAATGAGGAACACCCCCAGCACGGTGCACACGACGTGGTACACCGTGCCGGTGAGGAGGTGGCCCACGCTTCTGAGCGCGTCTCTCTTGAAGAGGCCGCGACGCGCGATGAGGAAGTTGCCGTGCGTGCGAAGGTGCGCGATCACCTTCTTCCCGACCGGCTGCTGTGCCTGCGGGGCGCACCGTGCCGCGCCGGTTGGCTGCATCTCCGGGTTGAACGGAAAGTCGGCCCACGACGACGTGAATTTCAGATCCGCCCGGCTCGCGTAGGTGAACTGGTCCGCCGAACCGGGCTCGGCTTTGTCCCTGATGGACAACAGGGAGGAGAAGCACGCGCCGATGTAGCCGCCGCCGGAGACCGTGCTGATGTAGTCGACCACCGGCAGGATTCCCATGCGGGAGAGCGCTTGCAGGATGCCCAGGTTCGTCGTCGCCGACCGGATGCCGCCACCCGACAGCGCCAGGCCCAGGAGCGAACTGGCCACCTCGTCGCGGTTCGGCACGACGCCGGGCGCGCTGGCCTTCCTGCGGCGTTCGACGATGTACTCGAGCTCCTTCTCCCGAAGGTCATCGATCGACGTGTCCGTCGCGGAAGTCATGGTCCTCCTTACTTCTCGGCGCTCGCGGGGGCCGCGAGCCGCCGCCACAGGCGCATCAAGTCGATGGCCACACCGACTCTGTACGTGTCCTTGTTGTTGTTCGGAGCCGCGACGACGTCGGCGTCGGTCCAGCGGGCTCCTGCGCCCGTGCGGTTGCCGCGGCCACCAGGAAAAGCGCGACCGGCGCCGCAGTTCGTGGCATGGACTTCGACGGGGACTCTCCTTGGATAACGTCCGCCGACGACAAAGCGAACACGCGCGCCCTAATCTCTACGACCTCGGGCTGAACACGAGGAAGTACTGATAGGGAAGGAACGTGTGTTCCTTCACCAGCCGGAAGCCGTTCTGCTCGAACTCGTGGACGACCTCGTCGCGCGATATCCGCATCTCCATCGGCGGGCCGACCGGCGTTTCCTTCTTCTGGAAGTCGAGAATGATGACCTGCCCGCCCGGCTTCAGCGCCTTCTTCAGCACCGATAGATAGCGCGCGTGTCCCTCGATGTGGTGCCACGTTTCGGAGAGGAAAACACGATCCACCGAGGCGCCGGCCAGCAGCGGGTCGTCGGGCGGGGCGAGTATGGTCCTGACGTTGTCCACCCCCGCGTCACGGACCCGCCGGTTCAGGTACGTAATCATGTCCGGGCTGACGTCAACCGCGTAGACACGGCCGGCGGGACCCACATGCGCGGCGAACCGCAGCGAGAAGTATCCTGAGCCGGACCCTATGTCCGCGAGGCGCTCACCCTCGCGCAGCGCCAGCGCCATCATGACTTCGTGCGGCTTCTGGTAGGCGTCGCGCGCCGGATCCTCCAGCATCGCGATGTACGCCTTCGGGTCCTGATGCAGCTTGTGCATCTCCTCCATGGTTTTGGGGATCGCCTGCGCGCCGGCGCGTGCCGCCAACGCCGTCGTCACCGCTGCGACCAGTATCACCCGTCTCATCCATTCCTCCGTGACCAGAGCCCTCGACCGGATTCTGCCAGATCGCAGCAGCCCCCAGTGAACCTTTCGGGCCGTTCCCGCGTCTATGTTCCATCAGACATTCTGATGGAGTGGCGGAGGAGGGCCGGATGACACTCAAGACGCGGCAGACCAGCGGCACGCCGGACCTGCTCCAGGGCACCCTGGACATGCTGGTGCTCCAGACCCTCATCCTGGGCCCCGCGCACGGCTACACCATCGCCACCCTGATCGCGCAGCGGTCCGAGGACGCGCTGCAGGTCGAGCAGGGCTCCCTCTATCCGGCGCTCAACCGTCTCGAGGATCGCGGCTGGGTGGCGTCCTTCTGGGGCACCTCCGAGAACAACCGCAAGGCCCGATATTACCGCCTGACACGGGCGGGCAAACGCCAGCTCACCGAGGAAACGTCCCGCTGGCAGCACATGGTCGCGGCCATCGCGCGTGTCATGCGTCCCATCGAGCCGGAGCGCGAGTAATGGGGTTCCGGCGCTTCGTCCGCCGCGGCTGGCTCGACGCCGAGCGTGCGCGCGAGATGCAGGCGCACCTCGATCATCACGTCGACGATTTGATCGCCGCCGGCTGTACCCGCGAAGCGGCGGTCCGCGAAGCTAGGCATCGTTTCGGCAATCCCACGGCGATTCGCGAGGAGATCTACGAGATGAACAGCCTCCCGATTCTCGAGACCCTGACGCGCGACCTGCGCTACTCGCTCCGGATGCTCCGCAAGACCCCGGGGTTCACTATCGCGGCGGTGCTCACGCTCGCGCTTGGCATCGGTGCGAACACGGCCGTCTTCAGCGTCGTTGACGCGCTGCTGTTCAGGCCGCTGCCGTATCCGCGGCCGGATCGCCTCGCGCTGCTGCAGTACCACACGAGGACGCCGCAAGAGGGGGACTCTCGGCAGACGGGCGCGAACGGCCGGATGTGGATGGCCGTGCGTGACAACGCGACCACAGTCGATGCCGCGGCGGTCGGCGGAACCGCCGGCGTGAACCTCGTGGCCAGGGGCCAGGCCGCCTACGTTCAGCAGCAGCGCGTGGCCGCCGGCTACTTCCACGTGACGGGCATTCCACCGTTCATCGGGCGGGAATTCACGCGCGAGGAGGACGTCACCGGTGGACCGGCGGTCGTGCTTCTCAGCTACGAACTGTGGACGCGCGTGTTCGGCGCCGATCCAGGGGTGGTCGGCCAGGCGATCACGCTGCGTGGCGAAGCCTATACGGTCGTCGGTGTGCTGCCGGAGAAGTTTCCCATCACGCAGCGCAGCAGCTTCACCGCCGGCCAGGGCGTCGATCTGTGGACCCCGTTGAGAGCGGCAACGACCGGGGAAGGGGGCGGGATCAACTACGCCGTTGTGGCGCGGCTGCATGACGGGGTGGGCTGGGCCGAGGCACGGAACGACATGAAGCGGCTGTCGCCCCTGGCATTTCGATCCGTGCCGCCGGACACGATCGCCGAGCTCGACCTCGCGCCCATGCAGGCGGCGATGACAGAGGGCGTCCGGCAGCCGCTGTTGATGCTCTGGGGGGCCGTCGCGATCGTGCTGTTGATCGCCTGCGTGAACATCGCGGGGCTGCTGCTCGCGCGCGCCGTCACGCGGACGCGCGAGATCGGCACGCGGATGGCGCTTGGCAGCGGCCGCCGCGCCGTCATCCGGCAGCTGCTCGTCGAGAGCGTGGTCCTCGCCCTGATCGGAGCGGCCGCGGGCCTGGTCGTCGGATGGACCGTTCTCTCGCTGCTCGGCCAGCTCGGCGCGGAGGTGTTCGACCTGTGGCAGCCCTTGGTGCTGAACGGCCGCGCCGTCGCGGCAACGCTCGCCATCGCGCTCCTCACGAGCGTCATTTTCGGCCTGGTGCCGGCGCTGCAGGCGTCGAGGCTCGACATCCAGGCCGCGCTGGGCGAGGCGGGCATGCGCGGGGTCGCGGCTGCCTCGAACCGCTGGCCGCGCCGGCTGCTCGTCATCGCCGAAGTCGCGCTCGGCGTGGTGCTCATCGTCAGCGCCGGACTGCTCGTGCGCACGTTCGTCCACCTGCGCGATCTGAACCCGGGGTTCGACGACAGGGACCTGGTGACCCTGAGCGTGTCGCTGCAGGACGCGCGCTACCGCGATCCGGTCGCGGTGCAGCAGTTGTTCGACGCCACGTTGAGCCGGATGCGCGCGGTCCCCGGGGTCGAGGGAGCGGGCGTCGCGCTCGGCATGCCGTATGCTCGCCTGTTGAACAACGGCATCAGGCGCGTCGATGGCCGCCACACCGATCCGCCGAACGAGGGGCAGATTACCAACATGACCTACGTGACGCCGGGGTTCTTCGAAACGCTGAAGGTGCCGCTAGGTGCGGGGCGGATCATCACGGACGCTGACACCGCTTCGTCGCTTCCGATTGCCGTCGTCAACCAGGCCTTCGTCGATCGCTACTACAAGGATGACGACTCCGTGCTCGGGCGGCACATCGCCTCGGGGCAGGTGACGCGCGAGATTGTGGGCATCATCGGGAACACGCAGCAGGGCGCAGCGGGGTGGGGCGACTTCGGGCCGATTTCGCCTTTGCCCTGCGTGTACGTTCCGGTCTCGCAGACGACGGGCCCATTCCTGACGCTCGTCCATACCTGGTTCCAGCCGTCGTGGGTGGTGCGCTCGACGACCGCGGCCGACGCGCTGGTGCCGCAGCTACGGCAGGCGATCGAGGCCGTGGATCCGCAGCTGCCGATCGCGAAGGTCAGCACGATTGACGACCTGCGCGCCGAGCGGCTCGCCGCCGAGCGGTTCATGATGTGGCTCGTTGCGGGCCTCGGGTTTCTGGCCCTCGTGCTCTCGGCCGTCGGGATTCACGGGCTGATCGCGAGCGGCGTCAACGAGCGGACGCGCGAGATCGGTATCCGCCTCGCGCTCGGTGCGACCGGGCGCCAGGCGATGATGGCGGTGGTGGCGCCGGGCATCGTGCTGGCCGGCGTCGGTGTCGCGATCGGGGGGGCCGCCGCGCTCGCTGCCTCACGCCTGTTGCGGTCGTTCCTCTGGGGCGTGACCGCCACCGATCCGCTGACGTTCGGCGCGGTCATCGCCGTGCTGCTGGCCGTGGCGGTTGTGGCCAGCGTGATGCCGGCGCTACGGGTGCTTCGGCTCGATCCCGCGCAAACGTTACGGGCGGAATAAGGGTTTCCTCGCGAACACCAGGAAATACTTGTCCGGAAAGAGCGTGATGTCCTCGACCTGCACGAGCCCGGCGTCCTTCGTCCAGCCGGCGAGCTGCTCGCGCGTGACCTCCAGATCCGGCTGACCGCGGTGCGGCCCGCGGCCGGGCTCGTAGTCAACGACGACGATGCGGCCGGATGGGGCCAGATAGCCGGCCAGCGTCTTGAGATACGCCGCGCGACCCTCCACATGGTGGATCACGTCGTGGAACAGCGCGACGTCAACGATTTTGACAGGCAGGACCGGATCGGTGAACTTGCCGAGCACCGTCTCGACGTTGGTGAGCTGGGCGGCCGCAACGCGTTTCCTGATTTCAGGAAAGAACCCGGCGTCGATCTCCACGGCGTAGACGCGCCCTCTGGGGGAGACCGCCCTGGCGAGCGGCACTTCGAGCAGGCCCGAGCCGGCGCCGATGTCGGCGACCGTCTGCCCAGGCCGGAGCTTCATGGCCGCGACGATCTCGTCGATCTTGAGACCCGCGACGCGGACGGGGCCGTCGAGCGTCCTGATCCATTCCTCGGCCGGCCGCGACCCGAGTTGTCCCGCCGCCGGCGCGGTCGACGCCGACAGGAGCACGACGCCGACGAAAGCGGCGAACAGTCGCTGAAATCGCATCGGACGACCTCCCTCGAGGCGCCATCTTACACTCGGTCCGGCACGGATCAAGCGCGCCGTCTTCGTGCCGGGCGCCGCGGCGGGCCAGTCGAGGTTCTCAGTCCCGAAGGCGACAAGGGGAGTGGCGGCGCGACGAGGTTACGCACCCGACACGCGCTGGCCATTGAAAGGGGAGAGCCGGTGGAGCTCCGACACGCTCCACCGGCCGGTTGCCGAGGCCGCCGCAACAGGCAGCCCTGAAGGGCTGCGCAACATGTCTGCGGCGGGTACGGCTCGCGTCCCGGTTGCGCAGGGCTTCAGCCCTGCTTCAACCGGACCGCGCGACTACCAGTTGAACCGGATCATCAACTGGCCGATGCG
>Ga0156223_168_pt1 | contig 87808 bp, 63 predicted proteins | sample RifCSPlowO2_12_FD_107871 | JGI IMG/M metagenome (GOLD analysis project Ga0156223, IMG submission 107871) | Acidobacteria bacterium RIFCSPLOWO2_12_FULL_66_21
TCTGTAGCGCAGCTCCAAAGCCCTGCGCTACCCCTTTCTGTAGCGCAGCCCCAAAGCCCTGCGCCACCGGTTTCTGTAGCGCAGCCCTTCAGGGCTGCCTAGTCCGTGACATATGGGATGAGCGCGAGTTGACGCGCGCGCTTGATCGCCACCTGCAGCTTGCGCTGGTGCAGCGCGCACGTGCCCGAGATCCGCCGCGGCTGGATCTTGCCGCGCTCGGGCAGGAACGGCGCGAGCAGGCGCACGTCCTTGTAGTTGATGTAATCGATCTTTTCCGCGCAGAACTTGCACACGCGCCGGCGCCGGAAGAACCCGCGGCGCGGGGCGTCCGCGCCCTTGCCGTCCTTCTTGTCCTTGTCGCGGCCGCGCCCGCCGCCGCCTCGTTCTTCTCTCATCGCTGGACCTCCGACCCTTCCATGTCGTCCTGCATGTCGCCGTCGCCGCGGCCTTCACCCGGCTGCCGCTCCGGCGGCAGGCCCCGCGCGACGCGGCGCCGCGCCACGAACGTCCGGCGCGCCTCGCGCGTCCGCTCGGCCACGCGCAGCTCCTCGTCCACCCGGACGACGAGATGGCGGATGACCTGGTCGAGCACCCGCAGCCGCCGATCGATTTCCTTCATCAGCTCACCCGAGCCGGTGATGGTCTCGACGACGTAGATCCCCTCGCGGTGATGGCCGATGTCGTAGGCCAGCTTCTTCCGGCCCCAGTTCTCGGTCTTGTCGAAGGTGCCGCTGTACCGCTGGACGATCTGCTCGATCTGCGTATGCAGATCCGCGATCTCCTGCTCGGTGGCTTCAGGCGTGACGATGTAGACGAGCTCGTACTGTCGTGCTGTGCTCACATGACTCTCCTTATGGACTAAGCGGTTACCATTCAGCTTCCAGTGCCCAGCTCCCAGCTCCCAGCGTCGAATTGCTGGAAACTGGAAGCTGGAAACTGGCAGCTTCGGTAACAAGGAGAAGATTCGGTTGGTTAGTCCGCGTCTTCTTTCCTATTGTACCTGTTCATGACCGGCGCGATCCCGTCGGTGACGAACAGTTCGGCGGCGTCGGCGGCGCGCCCCACCGCTTCGGCGACGATTGGCCGCTCCTCCGGCTCGAACCGCGCCAGCACGTGATCCGCGAGATCGCAACGCGCATCCCCGCGCCCGACGCCGATCCGCAGCCGTGCGAACTCTTCCGTGCCCGTGAGCTCGACGATCGACTTCAGGCCGTTGTGCCCGCCCGCCGACCCGTTCGGCCGCACCCGCAGCCGTCCGATCTCCAGGTTCACGTCGTCGACCATCACGAGGAGATCGACGAACGCGATCTTGTAGAACCGCAGCAGGTCGCCCACCGCCTGGCCGCTGAGGTTCACGAACGTCAGCGGCTTGGCCAGCACGACTCCGGCGCCGCGCCATTTCGCGATCACCGCCTCGGCCGGCGCCGACTCCCAGTCGAGATGGTGCCGCCCGGCCAGCAAATCGGCGACCGCGAAACCGGCGTTGTGCCGCGTGCCCTCGTACTTGCGGCCGGGATTGCCCAATCCGACAAGGAGCTTCATCACCAGCTCGTGGGGGGCGGCGACGCCGCTACTTCTTCTTCTCGGGCTTCTCGGGCGCCGCTTCCTCTTCCTTCTCGGCCTTGCCCTTCTTGATGACCTCGGGCTCCGCCCCCGCCACCGGCGCCGCCACCGCTTCCGCGGCCGCCGGCTCCTCCTCCGCCTTCAGCGCGACGACGTGGACGATCATCATGTCGGCGTCCGACACCGGCTTCCACTTCGTGTCCGCCGTCTGCAGGTCGCGCATGCGAACGCCCTGGTTCAGCATCAGCTCGGAGATGTCGACCGTCACGCTCTCGGGAATGTCGCCCGGCAGGCACTCGATCTCGATGTCGCGGTGCACGAAGTCGACGATGCCGCCCTGCTGCTTGACCCCCCTCGCCTCCCCCTTGAGCACGATCGGGACGGTGACCGTGATCGCCTGGTCCATCGCGACCGCGTAGAAGTCGGCGTGCAGCAGTTTGTGGCCGATCGGCTCGAGCTGATACTCCTTGACGAGCACGCGCGTGTCGATGCCGTCGAGGGTCAGGCCGATCAGCGTATTCACGCCCGACTCCGAGTGAAGGATGCGGAGGAGCGACTTGGGATCGACGGCGATCTCCACGGCCTTGTCCCTGCCGGCTCCGTAGACCACGGCCGGGATCCGCCCGCGCGCGCGCAGCCGGCGCGCCTCGTTCTTGCCCCTGCCTTCGCGTTTCTCCGCCTGAAGTGTTGCATCCATAAAAAGTTTCCAGTTACCAGTTACCAGTTTCCAGCTCGTTCTCGTTTCCAGCTCGCTCCTCAGCGGCTCCCAGCTGGAAGCTGGAAGCTGGAAGCTGGAGACTCACACGAATAACGAAGACACCGACGTCTCTTCATGAATGCTCCGGATCGCCTGGCCGAGCAGCCGCGCGACCGAGAGCACCTTGATCTTCCGGCACTGCGCCTTCTCGCCGCCGAGCGGGATCGTGTTGGTGATGATCACCTGGTCGATCGGCGCCGCATCGAGCCGCTCGATCGCCGGACCCGACAGCACGCCGTGCACCGCGCAGGCGAGGACCCGATCGGCCCCGTTCTGCTTGAGCGCGTTGGCCGCCTTCACGATCGTTCCCGCCGTGTCGATGATGTCGTCCTGGATGATGCAGGTCCGGCCCTTCACGTCGCCGACCACGTTCATCACCTCGGCCGTCCCGTCGTCGGTGCGGCGCTTGTCGATAATCGCCAGCTCGGCGTCGAGGCGCTTCGCATACGCGCGGGCGCGTTCCGCGCCGCCGGCATCCGGCGACACGATCGTCAGATCCGGAAACGCCAGACGCGAGCAGTAATCGATGATCACCGGCGCCGCGAACAGGTGATCGACCGGGATGTCGAAGAACCCCTGGATCTGCGCCTTGTGCAGGTCCATCGTCAGCACGCGGTTCGTTCCGGCCGCGCTCAGCAGGTTCGCCACGAGCTTGGCCGAGATCGGCACCCGCGGCTTGTCCTTGCGATCCTGGCGCGCATACCCGTAATACGGGATGACGGCGGTGATGCGCGAGGCCGACGAGCGGCGGAACGCATCGATCATCACGCACAGCTCCATGATGTGCCGGTCGACGTCGGTACACGTGGGCTGAATGACGAAGACGTCCGTGCCGCGGATGTTCTCGTCGATCTGGAACGAACACTCCGAATCCGGAAAACGCTGCAGCCGCGCGTGCCCCGTCGCGACGCCCAGGAATTCGGCAATCTCCTGGGCGAGCGCGGGGTGCGCGCTGCCGGAAAACAGTTTGAGCTGGCCACGACTCATACGGGTCGCCGTTTCGATGCCGAAAAGACTGGAAACAACCGGGTCTGCCACTGGTTTTGGTTGGGGCGGGAGGATTCGAACCTCCGAATACGGGATCCAAAGTCCCGCGCCTTACCGCTTGGCCACGCCCCAATCACCGACTGCGGGGGACGGGCCGGGCGCGGGAGCATTACTGGGCCGGGGCTCCGCCCCGGACCCCGGCTCGGTCGCTCGCGTGCTTCGACCGCGCTCAGCACGCCCTGAGCATCGTCGAAGGGCGGGGCCCCGTCGCCCCGCTCCGCTCCCTCGCGCAGGAGCGCGCCGCGCGCTTCGTGTTGCGGGGTGCTCCGCTCCGACCGACCGGCCTGTCCGCAAAGGGTTTAGTTTATCCGTTCTTACCGGTTTTTGGCAACGGGGCGGGCGCGGCGCTCGTGTTCGGCGCGGGTCAGCGTCCTGGTGAGCAGCGCCCGGCCCCCCGCGCCCGCGAGCGGTTTCAGCGTGCGTTCGGCCCCGGAACGCGTCCGGAACAGACCGAAAACAGCGGACCCGCTGCCCGACATCGCGACGGCAACGGCGCCCCCCTCGCGCAGCGTGGTCTTGAGCGCCGTGATCTCAGGATGGCGCCGGACGACCGGTGGCTCGAGATCGTTGATCATCTGCGCGGCACGCGTCGGCCAGGGGACGGGCAGCATCTGGAGTTCGCGGTTCTCCTTGAGTCCCGCGGCGCGATCCTCGTCGTACCAGGCATACGCCTCTGCCGTCGAGACCCCGAAGGGTGGGCGCGCGACAACGATCCAGTGGGGCGGCAGATCGACGAGCGGGTAGATCTCCTCGCCACGGCCGAGGCCGAGGGCGGTGCCGCCCGCGAGAAAGAACGCCACGTCGGCTCCGATAGCCGTCGCGACCTCGCGCAGCAGCGAAAACGGGACACCTCCCCACAGCCGGCCCAGCGAGACCAGCGTGGCGGCCGCATCGGCGCTGCCGCCGCCGAGTCCCGCCTGCATCGGGATGGCCTTCTCGATGCGCACGACGGTGTCCTGGGGATCCCCGGCGCGCCCGACCGCTTTCCACAGGGCCGCCGCCGCGCGCCAGACGAGATTCGTTTCGTCGAGTGGAACACCCGGGGTGCGGCACTTCACGACGAAGGCCCCCGGACGCTCGTCGCACACGATCGTGTCGTGCAGCTCGATCGACTGGAAGACGGTGCGGAGCTCGTGATAACCGTCCGCGCGGGTTCCGAGCACGCGGAGATCGAGATTCACCTTCGCATGCGCGCGGGCCGCGAGTCGCTTCTTGGAGGTCATGACATCAACAGGAGGAGGGGAGGCCCTCACAACTCTCCTTCTCCCCTTCTCCTGTCTGCATCACTCGCCGCCGCCGAGCGGTCCCGCCCGGCGCAATTCGTCCAGGGTGAGCGGCACGGCGTCGCGTGGAACCTCCACGTCGAATGCCGCCTTGTCGAGCGGCACGTTCAACTCGAGCTGCGACACGCGCAGCTTCAGGTCAGCGGCGGCGGCGCCGCCGGGCGGGGCCGTACGAATACGCACCGTCGACGCGCGGCCGGATTCGAAATCCGCGTAGTCGATGGCGACGCTGCCGCGCCGGGAGGCGGCGACGCGCCAGCGTCCCTCGAGCTGCCGCAGGAACACCGTGGCGTCGCCGGTCTCGGCCGCCGCCCAGCCGTTCTGATACGCGCGGGGGTTCGACGGCGCGGAAAGGTCGAGGCCACAGCCGGCAATCACGAGGCGGAGCCGGGCCGGCGTCAGGGGAACACCCGCGAGCGCTTCGACAATCGCTTCCGGGGCCGCCCCGCGGAGCACGCGATTGTCGCGCGGCAGGACGAGCGTCGCGTCGCCCCCCTTCGAGACGAGCGTGAAGACGGGTTTCCCGAACGGCGCGACCCCTTCCAGGCGAAGGCTGGCGGGCGCGGCAAACCCCGCGTCGATCCGGCCGCGCAGTTTCGTCCGGCCGGCGCGTCCGGAAAGAGCCAGGGCCGCAGTGAGGGTGGACACCGCGCGACAGTCGCCCGTGGCCTGCTCGTAAGCGGCGTCAAAGCCTGGAAACGGGGCACCCGGCCCGGATGGCACCGGCACGACATGCGTGGCGCATGCGGAACCAAGAAGTGCCGCGGCGAACACGGCCGCCGCCCAAACGCTCTTCATTTGCGGATGCGCGCGCGCACGTCGTGAAGCTTCTTCTCGACGGCCGCGCGATCGAACGAGCGGCCGTCGCCCGAGACGGCGCGCTCCCAGGCCGCGGCGGCGTCGGCATAACGCTGCTGCTTGAACCGCAGATCGCCGAGATGCGCCTGCACGGCCGAACTCTGCGGCAGCTCGGCGGCCGCCTTCGCCAGCGGCGCTTCGGCGAGATCGAGCCGCCCCTGCCGGTAGTACGCCCACCCGAGGCTGTCGAGGTAGGACGGATTCGCGGGATCCACCTTCAGCGCGCGTTTGAGGAGCTCCACGGCCTCGTCCAGGCGCTCGCCACGAACGGCCAGCATGTACCCGAGCGAGTTCAAGGCGTCGGCATCTTCCGGATCGCGGACGATCAGGTCGCGCAGCGCGCGCTCCGCTTCGGCAGGGTGTCCGGTCTCGTCGAGCAGGTTCGCATACTCGTACACGAACGACGTCTCATCCGGCGCCGCCGCCATCAACTTCTTGAAGGCGGCCAGCGCCTCGACCTTGGCGCCCTTGTCCTGGAGGACCTGCGCCTGCAAGTACAAGCTGCGCGGATCGCCGGGGAACGCGGAAGCGAGCTTCTGCGCCGTGGCCGCCGCACCCGGCAGGTCCCGCAGTTGACGCTGGGCCTGTCCGAGAAGATACAGCAGCGCGGGATCGCCCGACGGCGTGCGCGCGAGCGCCGCCTGCAGCAGGACGCGCGCTTCATCCGGTTTGCCCGCGTTGATGAGCGCGGCCGCCCGCCCGGTCGTCGTGTCCGCGCGGGGATCCGCGGCCTGCGCCTGGGCGTAGGCGCCGGCGGCCTCGGCGTAACGATGCTGCTTCTCGTAGAGCTCCGCAAGGCGCACGCGCCCTCGCGAGAATCCCGGATTGGCCTGCAGGAATCCTTCGAGCGTCCGCACCGCCTGGTCGAGCTGGCCGGCCTGTTCCAGCGCGGCCGAGAGCTGCATCGCCGCTTCGGGATAGCCCGGCTGGTCTTCGACGACTCTCTTGAGCGCCGGGATGGCCGCCGCGGTGTTCCCCGAGTGCAGATACAGGCGGCCGAGCATCAGATCGAGACCGATGTCGAACACGCCGTCGCGGCGCGCCTTCTCGAGCGCCGCGATCGCCCGCGACGCGTACGTGGCGGGGTCGTCGCCGGCAACGATCGCCCGCGATTGCTCGGCGAAGGCCGCATACACCGACCCGAGGATCCGGTTCCCTTCCCTGTTCGAGGGGTCGATGCGGAGCGCGTCCTCCGCGGTCCGCACGGCCTCGCGGGCGCGATCCTGCCTCGCGTAGAGCCCGGCAAGCTCCGCGCGCACTTCCGCCGAATCGGGGGCCAGCTCGATCGCGCGCTTGTGCGCGGCGATCGCCCCCTCGATGTCGCCGGTCGTCTCCAGATGGCGCCCCAACATGAAGTAGTAGCCCGCCGTCAGCTCGGACTGCGCGGACGTCCGCACGGGCTGGGCGTTGGCCATCGACACGAGCAGGAATGCCCACAGGAAGAAACAGGAAGCGCGCGCCTGGCGGGGTGCCCCCGCCGGGTAAAGAGGGAATCGCCGCATCTGACTGACTATAATGACCTCAGCGTTCGCAGGACGCAATCCGCGAATGGTATAGTGGCCTCACAAAGACCAAAGAAGGACCGCGATGCCTGTCGATCCCGAACTGCTGGAAATCCTGGCGTGTCCGAACTGCAAGACGAAAGTCGAGCTCGTCAAGAACGGCACGGCGCTGAAGTGCGCGCAGTGCAAGCGGGTGTATCCGATCAAGGACGACATCCCGGTGATGCTCATCGACGAGGCCACGATCGAGGAATAGGCCGTCATGCGGCGACTCACGAGTGTTCCGGGCTCGCTTACCGCATGACGGCGGCGCGCACGGCGCGCCCGCGAGCCGGGGCCCCCGACGCGCGTTCTTTGCGCGTTGGGGTGGGACGGAGCGGCGCGGGGCGGCGGGGTCCCCGCGAGCGACCGAGCCGGGGTCCGGGGCAGAGCCCCGGGCGGGAAGAGTGAAGATCCTGCTGATTCGCCTGCGCCTGATCGGCGACGTGGTGTTCACGACGCCGATCCCGCGGGCGCTGAAGCGCGCGTACCCCGGGGCGCACCTCACGTACGTCGTCGAAGAGGCCGCCTTGCCGGTCGTCGCGGGCAATCCGCACCTCGACGCCGTGATCGTCGCCGCACGGCCGGGGGGACTGCGCCGGCTCGCCGCGGACCTCGCGCTGGCGCGGCGGCTGCGGCGTGAACGGTTCGACATCGCGATCGATTTCCATGGCGGGCCGCGCTCCTCGTGGCTGACGCTGGCGACTGGCGCGCGGCAGCGGATCGGGCGGTCGACCGGCCGCGCGCGCTCAGGCCCCGCCACTCCGTCGACAACCAATGGGACCTGCTCGAGGCGATTGACGGATGGTCCACCGGCCGGCCGGATCCGCTGCGCGACGGCGTCGAGATGCCGCTCGATCCCGCGGCCGATGCGCGGATCGCGCGGCGGCTGTCCGAGGCCGGTGTCGGCGATCGACACGAGATCGTCGTCGTCCACGTGAGCGCGGGCAATCCGTTCCGCCGCTGGCCTGAGGCGTCGTTCGCGACGGTGGTCGCCGGACTGGCGGCCGGGTCGCCGCTGCGGCGGATCGTGCTGAGCTCCGGCCCGTCGGATCGGGCCGCGGCCGAACGCATCGCCCGCCTGGCCCGATCGGAGCTGGCGGACGCGGCAGGGCGCGTCGTGGACTTCGGCGAATTCGATCTGCGGGAGCTGCGCGCACTCGTCGCGCGCGCCCGGCTGTTCGTCGGCGGCGACACCGGGCCGCTTCACGTGGCGGCGACCACGGCCACGCCGATCGTGGGGATTTACGGCCCGACCGAGCCGGTGCGGTCGGCGCCGTGGCGCGATCCGCGGGTGCCGACCGAAGCGGTGGAAGTCAACGGCTTGCCGTGCCGGCCGTGCGATCAGCGGGTGTGTGAACCGGGCGATTTTCGATGTCTGACTACGTTGAGGCCGGAAGCAGTCCTTTCGGCGGCGGAACGCGCGCTCGGGCGCGCATGACGCCGGCCGTCGGGACCGACGACAATCGAGGCTGGCTGGAGAAGGCGGCGTACTTCACCTTTCTCGCCTTCGCCGCCGTGCTGCAGTTGTCGATCGCCGTCTCGGAAGTGCTCCTCACGATCGCCGGCATCCTCTGGCTCGTGCTGGTGCTGCGGGAGCGGAAGCCGCTCCACGTGCCGCGCATGTTCTGGCCGCTTGCGGCGTACGCGGCGGCCACGCTCGTGGCCGCGGCACTCTCGATCGACCCGAACGTCAGCCTTCCCGACTGCAAGCAACTGCTGCTGTTCTTCATCGTGCCGATCGCGTACCGGCTGCTGCCGGGGAAACGCGCGCTGACGGCGGTCGATGTGATCATCACGTTCGGGGCCATCAGCGCGGTCGTGGGCGTGATGCAGTTCGGCATCCTGAAGTACGACGACCTCGGGCGCAGGCCCCAGGGGCTGCTCGGGATGTACATGACGTACTCGGGCCAGTTGATGCTGGTCGCGTGCCTGGCGGCGGCGCGCATCCTGTTCCGCAAGACCGATCGGGCGTGGTCGTTGCTCGTCATGCCGGCGCTCGTCGTGGCGCTGGCCGCGACCTTCAGCCGCAACGCGTGGGTCGGCGCGTGCGCGGGGATCGGCGTCCTGTTCCTCATCCGCGATTTCCGGCTCCTCGGGATCCTGCCGGTGTTCGCCGCGCTGTTCATCGCGTTCGCGCCCACGCGCCTCACCGATCGGCTCTGGTCGACGTTCGAGATGCGCCAGCGTGCGAACGAAAGCGAAACGGTCGCGGCGAGCGTGCAATCGACCCGGGACCGCATCGCGATGATCAAGTCGGGGCTGCACATCATCAGGGACCATCCCTGGACCGGCGTCGGCCCCGACATGGTCAAGGTGGTGTATGCCGGCTACCGCGACCCGTCGGCGGTCAAACAGCTCAACTCGCACCTCCACAACGTGCCGATTCAGATTGCGGCCGAGCGAGGCGTTCCCGCGCTGCTCGTCTGGCTCGTCTTCATGGGCATGCTGCTGCGCGACTTCTGGCGCGCGCGGGTGACCTCTCCGCTGTCCTCGCTCGCCACGGGCGCGCTGGCATCCGTGGTTGCGCTGGCCGCCGCCGGGATGTTCGAGTACAACTTCGGCGACTCCGAGGTGCTGATGCTGTTCCTCCTCGTCGTGACGCTGCCCTACGCCGGGGCCGCCGGCCGTGCGGCCGCCAGTGCTCCCCGTGCCTGACACTCCCAGGAGCGCCGGCGATGTGCTCGCGCGGCTGTCCGGGCGGACGGTCCTGATCGTCGGTGACGTGATGCTCGATCATTTCGTGATCGGGCGCGTCGAACGGATCTCCCCGGAGGCCCCCGTCCCCGTCGTCCAGTTCGACCACGAGGAGTACCGCCTCGGCGGCGCCGCGAACGTCGCGCACAACGTCGTGGCCCTCGGCGGGCGCGTGGAGATGGTGGGGCTGGTCGGCGACGACCAGGATGCTGGACGCCTGCGCGCCGATCTCGAGAAGCGGTCGATCGGCGCCGCCGGCCTCGTGACGGATCCCGGCCGGTGCACGACGCGCAAGCTGCGCGTCGTCACGACGCGCAACCAGCAGGTCGCGCGCATCGACTATGAGAGCGAGCGGGACGTGACGGGTGCCGTCGAATCGAGGGTTCTCGAGCGGCTCCTCGACCTCGCGGAACGCGCCGACGCGATTCTGGTGTCGGACTATCTGAAGGGCCTCGTCTCGCGACGCGTCGCCGAAACCGCCGTGTCCGCCGGACGGCGGCGCGGGATCGCCGTGCTCGTGGATCCGAAGGTCCCGCACATCGACTATTACGCCGGCGCGACCGTCATCACTCCGAACCACCACGAGGCGGAAGCGGTGACGCACCTGCGCGTCCGCACCGACGAGGAGGCGCGCGCGGCGGCCCGGCGCTTCCGCGAGCGCGCCGGCTGCGACAGCGTCCTCATCACTCGCGGCGAACAGGGCATGTCACTGCTCGGCCCCGACGGCCACGCGGAGCTCCCCGCCGAAGCGCGCGAAGTGTCGGACGTCACCGGCGCGGGCGACACCGTCATCGCGACGATGACCCTCGCCATCGCCGCAGGCGCCTCGCTCCTCGACGCCGCCCGCCTCGCCAACCAGGCCGCCGGGATTGTCGTCGGGAAATTCGGGCCGGCTACGGTGACGGTGGAAGAGTTGAAGCAGTAGGCAGTCTGCCTACTGCCTACTGACACCGATTCGTTATCAACAACACCTCCGGCAGCGGCTTTCGCGCGAGGACGGCGTTCAGCTTCACGTTGACTGTCGGCCGCCGGGCGAGGACGCAGGTGCCCGCGGCCGCCGCGCCGAGGTCCGCGTAGTCGGCGGCGGACAGGACCGCGTAGACGGTGCGACTGCCCTCGATCGTCCGCAGGAACTCGTCGCGATCGAGCATCACCTCGATGTGCCGGCCCAGGTAGAACACCATGCTCGGCAGCGCGACCCGGTAGTGCGCGACCACGTCATCCGGCGCCACGCGCTGCCGAATCACTTCGCTCAGTGCCGGAACGGGCTTGTATCGCTCGAAGCTGGGGAGCACGCTCAGCACGAACGTCCAGTTCACGACCACGAGCGACAGGACGACGGCGACGAGCGCCGCGCGCGGCTTGCGGAGCAGGACCAGGATCAGCGTCGACAGTCCGCCGGCCGCGCCCACCATGCCGACAAACGCGGCGCCGTCGAGCGCGTAGATCTTGCCGGCGGTCTCGAACACATACAGCACGCCGGCGCCGGCGATCGCCAGCACGAGCCCCATCGCGAGCGTTGTCCAGCCCAGCGCGCGCGCGGGGGCCGGGCCGCCGGCCCCGGCGATGAACAAGCCGCCGAGCGCAGCCACCGCGGGGACGACCGGGAAGACGTAGAGGTCCTGCTTCGCCGCCGACAGCGAAAAGAACACCACGATGACCCCGACCCAGAGCCAGAGCAGCGTGCGCACGCGGAAGGCGCGGTGCTCCGTCGAGCGCTCCTCCGCCGGCGCGTCACGCGGCGCGAGGCGGGCCTGGCGGCGGTCGGCAAACCACGCGGCGGCCCCGCCGAACAGGCACAACGACCACGGGAACGGATCGCTGAGGAGCACCGGCAGGTAGTACCACGGCGGACGGCTGACCTGAACGCCGACGCCGGCCGCGTAGCGGGCGACGTTCTCGTCAAGCAGAAAGGACCGGATATACATCCATCCGTACTGGTGGTAGAGCGCCGCGTACCACGGCACGACGATCGCGAGCACGATCACGATGCCCGCGGGCAGGAGCATCCCGCGCACGCGCTTCAGCTCGCCGTGCAGCAGCAGGTACGCACCGAACACCAGCCCCGGCAGCGCGAGCGCGACCGGGCCCTTCGTGAGCACTCCCAGCCCCGCGGCCCCGTACATGAGCGGCAGGTACAGGCGCCGCCGCTCGGGGTAGCGCTCCGCCAGCGCGAAGAACAGCAGCGTCAGCCCCATGAACATCGAGATGGAGATGTCGATGAAGATGCGGCGCGAGAACATGAGGAGGCGGGGCGCCACGGCGAGGCCGAGCGCCGCCCAGGTCGCGGCGCCGCGCGCGTGTGGCGGCTGCGCCGCGCGCGCGAGGAAGAACGCGGTCAGGATCAGCACGACGGCGCCGATCGCGATCGGCAGCCGCTGCACGCCGACAGACACGCCGAACACCTTGTAGAACGCCGCGACCACCCAGTAGCTGAGGACCGGCTTGTTGAACCGCGGCTCGTGGTTGAAGGTGGGGCTGATGTAGTCGCCGCGCTGCATCATTTCGCGCGGCGTCTCGACGTAATACGCCTCGTTCGCGTCCCAGATCGACGACCCGTTCAGGTCGATGAAATAGGGGACGACGGCCGCCACGAGCAGCACGAATACGATCAACCGATAACGAGACACCGCCGACGGCATGCCAGCAGTCAGTTTCCAGTCTCCAGTTTCCAGTTTCCAGCTCCCATGTTTTCAGCTTCGAATCGCCGTCCTCAGCGTGCACAGCTGGAAGCTGGCAACTGGAAGCTGTTTCGTTAGTGCCGAAAGTGTCTCCGCCCCGTGAACACCATCGTCAGCCCGCGTTCGTCCGCGGCGGCGATGACCTCGGGATCGCGGACCGATCCGCCGGGCTGCACGACCGCGGTCGCGCCCGCGTCCGCCACCGCGTCGAGCCCGTCGCGGAACGGGAAGAACGCGTCGGAGGCGGCCACCGATCCCTTCAGCGATCCGGCGGCGGCTTTCATCACCGCCACCTTGACCGCATCGACCCGGCTCATCTGCCCGGCGCCAACCGCCAGCGTCCGATCGGCTGACGTGAAGATCACCGTATTCGACTTCACGTGCGCGCACACCCGCCACGCAAAGCGCAGCGCCGTCCACTCCTCCGCCGTCGGCTGCCGTCTTGTGACGACACGAATCTCCGGCATGCCTTGTCCCGCCGAAGCCGCGGGGGTGTCGCCCGCACCGGCAGGACCTTGTCCCGCCGAAGCTGCTGCGTGTTCGAGCCGCGAAGGCGGAGGCCACGGGTCCCGCGCCTCGGTCACGCGGTCGGGCGCCTGCACCAGCATGCCGCCGAGAAACCCGCGCATCTCCTGGGGCTCGTGCCCCATGAACGGCTCGTAGACCCGCGCGAAGTCGGTCGTGACCACGCGCATGTTGCGCTTGGCCGCGAGGATCGCGCGCGCGTCCTCGTCGATCGACGGCGCCATGACGGCCTCGATGAAGGTCGACGTCAGCGCCGTGGCCGTCGCCGCATCGATCCCGCGGTTCAGGCCGACGATGCCGCCGAAGGCGGAGAGCGGGTCCGCTTCGCGCGCGCGCACGTACGCGTCCTCCATTGAGGCGCCCGTCGCGACGCCGCACGGATTCGTGTGCTTGACGACGACCGCCGCGGGCTCCGCGAATTCCAGCGCGATGCGCAGCGCCGCGTCCAGGTCGAGCAGGTTCGTGTAGGACAGCTCCTTCCCCTGGTGCACTTCCCATCCGTGGCCCGCCACCTCGGGCAGGGGCATCCACGAGGCCTTCTGATGGGGATTCTCGCCGTAGCGCAGCGGGCGCGGCTGCGGGTGCTGCGGCACCTTGAACGCCGCGCGCGTCATCGCGCCATCCGCCACATGGACCTGCGCCATCGCCATCGCTATGGTGCCGTCGTACTGCGCGGTGTGCGCGAACGCCTTCTGCATCAGGCTGAAGCGGAACTCGAGCGACGGCCCTCCCGGGCGCGAGAGCTCGTCCAGGACCCTTGGATAATCGGCCGGGTCGACGACCACGAGCACGTCACGGAAGTTCTTGGCCGCCGCGCGCACCAGACTGGGGCCGCCGATGTCGATCTCCTCGACGAGGCTGTCGAACGGCGTGTCGGGATTCTCGGCCGCCTTTCGGAAGGGATACAGATTGACGACGACGAGGTCGATGGGGGCGATCTGCTGGCTGCCGATCGCGTCGAGGTCGTCGGGGCGGCTGCGCCGGGCGAGAATCCCGGCAAACACCGCCGGGTGCAGGGTTTTGACCCGCCCGTCCATCATCTCGGGGAATCCGGTCACGTCCGAGACGCTGGCGACGGGCAGGCCGGCGGCCGCGATCGCACGGGCCGTACCACCGGTAGAGATGAGCTCGGCCCCCCGGTCCAGCAGCCCCCTGGCGAGCTCGACCAGGCCGGTTTTGTCGGAAACGCTCAAAATGGCTCGCATATGCGTTGAATTCCTTGACAGGCCGGAGTGCGGGCCGCTACTATGGCGCGGTCGTTGGACCCGCATCCGCACGCGCGAATCAATCGCGCGACGGCGGGCAAGCCTGAGCGCCCGTGCGCCAGGCGGGCGGGCCAGCGTCGAAAGCCGAGGCCGCGCACTCGCGGTCTTTTTTTGTGTCCGCCCCCTTCCGTCCTGACGGACGGGCCTGCGGCGGGCAGGTTCCAAGCGGCGCGCGAGCGCCGCGGTTTGCAAGGCAGGGAAAGTACGATGCGTATCACAGGCAAGGTCAAGTGGTTCAACAACGCCAAGGGTTACGGATTCATTGAACGCGAGGGTGGCAGCGACGTCTTCGTCCACTTCTCGGCCGTCCAGGGAAACGGGTTCCGGACGCTCGAGGAGGGCCAGGCGGTCGAGTTCGAGATTGTTGACGGTCCGAAAGGCCCCCAGGCCGGCAACGTCACCAAACCAAACTAAGACCTTATAGAGGTGCTCAAGGGTGCTGAGGGGTGCGGCACCCCTGAGCACCCTTCAGCACCCTTCAGCACCTTTCAGCACCCTTCAGCACCTTTCAGCACCCTTCAGCACCCTTCAGCACCCTTCAGCACCTCAACCCGCCACCCCCTTCAGTCCCCGCACCGTAAAGTTTACTTTTCCGTCCTTCAGCGCCACGCGGAACGCCACCTCGGGGCTGCCCGCCTCACGCAGCTTGGTCACCTGATCCTTCACGAGCGCGGCGAAACGATGGAACGGGACGACCTCGTCGCCGGTCTGACGCCTCGCGTCCATCAACGAGTCGTACAGCCCGTGGAGCTTGTCCATCTCCCGCATCGGATCGTGGAAGGCGGTGACGTGGAGGATGCGGGTCTCCACTTCCTCCGGCTTCTTCTTTCCGGCCTTCGGCGGCGGCGCGGAAAAGGGACCCGGCCGCCCTTCCTCACGCGCGCGCTGGCCGCGATCCCAGAGATCGATGAACGTCTGGAACCGGGCCTGGAGCGTCTGGAACCGGAACCGATCGACCGAGGTGTCGATGTTCCCGCGATCCCAGCGCTTGATGAGCGCCTCGACGCGGCCGCGCGTCTCCCATGGCGGGCGCGGCAGGCGCCCGGCGAAGAACCCGTTGTACTCGGCCTCGAGCCGCTTCAATTCCGTCGCGAGCGTCGCGAGGTCGCGCTGGACGTCAGAGTCCTCGGCCATGAGAGAAAGCTTCCAGTTCCCAGTTCCCAGCTCCCAGCTGGAAGCCGGAAGCTGGAGACTGGAAACTTGTCTCAGTCAATCAGAAACCACATGAGCGGCAGCCACAGCTCCCGCGCGTACGGCACGGGACGATCGTCGACGAGCACGTCGGTCGCGTCGTAGCGACCGACCAGCTCGAACAGCTCGCGCAGGCGGGCGGCCGCATCCGGAAAGAAGCGCGCGCGGTGGCGCAGGGCCGCGCCCGATCCGATCTCGCGGTACTCGGCCGACTGTCGCGCGAGAGCGACCGCCTGTTCGTACCCCGGCCCGTCGAAACGGGGAAACTCCAGCGACACGGAAAACGGAATCTTCGGCCGGCCGAACAGCGCTTCGGCGAGCTCGGGATTGAGGGCGGCAAGCTCCTCGTCGGTGGGCTGCTCCGGCAGATCGACGTAGGGCCAGAAACGTTCGACAGGACGGTACTCCCGCGCCGGCGCTTCAGGCGGCGTGTTGTCGTTCTCGGCCGGGGACGGGGGCGTCACTGGGCTCATTTCTGCCGGGAAAACGTGATGATATCCTGAAAGAACTGCGAAATGCGATCCATCCCCTCGATCGAGCAGCTCCGACAGCGGCCCGCGATGCTCGCGCTCGAGACGCGATACGGCCGTGCCGCCGTGGTCGCTGCGTTGCGCGCTGAAGCGGCGGCCCTCAGGAACCGCATGACCGGCGGCGCGACGACGGCCGACGCCGCCGGCGCAATCGAACAGGGAGCGGCCGTCCGGCTGGCGCGGGCCCTGAGCCCGTCGCTGCGGACGGTCATCAACGCGACGGGCGTGATCGTCCACACGAACCTCGGACGCGCGCCGCTGTCGCGCCGGGCGGCGGAGCGCGCCGCGGCGCTGGCCGCACGCTACACGAACCTCGAGTACGACCTGGCGGAAGGCGCGCGCGGGCGCCGCGACGTGCACGCCAACCACCTGATCTGCCGCCTCACCGGCGCGGCGTCCTCCGTCGTCGTCAACAACAACGCGGCGGCGGCGCTGATCGTGCTGGCCGCGCTCGCCCACGGGCGGGAGGTGATCGTCTCGCGCGGCGAGCTGGTGGAAATCGGCGGGGGCTTCCGCGTGCCGGACGTGATGGCGCAGTCGGGTGCGATTCTGCGCGAGGTCGGCACGACCAACCGGACGCGCGCCGCGGATTACGCGGCCGCGATCGGCGAGCGGACGGCGCTCATCCTGCGCGTCCATCCGTCGAACTTCCGCATCACGGGATTCACCGAGCGGCCGTCGCTCGATGAGCTGGTCGCGCTCGGACGGCGGTTTCATCTGCCCGTTGCGGAGGACCTGGGGAGCGGCTGGCTCGGGACGGGCAGCGACCGGCCGGCCGCGCCCGGCGACGAACCCGTCGTGTCTCGCAGCATCGAGGCAGGCGCTGACGTGGTGATGTTCAGCGGAGACAAACTGCTCGGCGGCCCGCAGGCGGGAATCATCGCGGGCAGCGAATCAGCGGTGTCCGCGATACGCACGCACCCGCTCATGCGGGCGCTGCGCGTCGACAAGCTGACGTACGCCGCGCTCGAGGCGACGCTGGAAGACCACGTGACCGGGCACGCTGGCGCGACGGTCCCGGTCGCGCGCATGATGGCGTTGACGCCTGACGAGATCGAGCCGCGCGCGAACGCGCTGGCGGACGCGGCCGGCGCCGCGGGATTCGACGCGTCAGTCATCGACGGCGCGTCGACGATCGGCGGCGGCAGCGCCCCCGGGTCCGCGCTGCCGACCCGCCTCGTGGCCTTGTCGCACCCGTCACTCACCGCCGCGGCAATCGCAGCGCGCCTTCGCGCCGGCGAGCCTCCCGTCATCGTCCGCATCGAGAACGACCGCGTGCTCCTCGATCTCCGCGCCGTTTTCGAAGATGAGGACGATCTGCTGATCGCAGCCCTCCGAAACCTGGAAGGAAGAACGTAGAAGGCCCTGCGAAAAAAAATCGGCCGCCAACCAGTCCCGAAGGACCAGCTGGCGGCCGGACTATCGACTTTGACTTCGACTTTGACTAACGACTATCGACTCCCTTACCAGTTGATGCGGCCCACCAGTTGGATGATGCGCGCCGTGTTGGTTCCGTTCAGACCCGTGACCAGGTAGTTGTTCAGCGTAGTGCTGGACGCCTGGCCATTCGGGTTGTAGTTGACCGTGTTGAACACGTTCAGCGTCTCGGCCGAGATCTCGAGGTTCACATGCCCGAGCACCTGCGTCCGCTTGCCGATGCGCAGGTCGGTCTGCTGAAGCGTGGGTCCCGTGACGACGAGCGCGCCAACGCCGCCGCACTCGCCGGATCCCTGCACGATCTCGATGCAGTCCGGAAGGTTGGCGGGCGCGAAGTACCGGCCGGTCGGCGCCGCGCCGGAATAGCCGGTCGCCGACGTCGGGCTGACGCTGAAGGCCAGGATCGTGTTCGTGATGACGTCTTCCGGCCACATGAAGATCTGCTTCGCGTCGTTCACGAAGCGGAGCTTGAAGGCCTTCTGCACGTCCTGCTCCGTCCAGCCGACCAGGCGCACGTTGCCGAGATTCGCGAGCACGCCGCTCTGGATCCGGCTGTTCACGCCGATCTGCCAGCCGCCGATGATCCGCTCCACGACGGGGTTCGCGTCGGAGGCGAAGCGCCGGCCGCGGCCGAACGGCAGGTCGTACACCACGTTCAGCTTGAACTGGTGCGTGATATCGCCAGGCGATCCGGTGTCGCGGCGCGACACCGGGTCGACGCGGAGCGACAGGAAGTTGGACTGCATGGCTCGTCCGAAGACGTAGCTGGTGTTGAACTGCAGCCCCTGGGCGAGACTGCGCCGCAGCTCGACCTGTGCCGAGTGATAGTCGGAGAATCCCTCGTTGCGCGTCAGGATCGCGCCGCCCTGTTTGTCGGGGTTGGCGACGAAGAAGTTCGGCACGATGCCGACGAGGGCGCCGTTGGCCCGGAACGTGGCATTGCCCAGCAGGTCGTTGGCCAGGCCGTAGGGATTCGGGTTCTGGATCGCCAGCCGGTTGAGCTGTGCCGCCGTCGTCCACACCGTGCCGGTATAGCTCGCCGGGTCGCCGGCCGCGGACCGTCCGTTGATGAACGCCACGAGCGTCGGCAGCGGCGCGGTCCCCGCGGCGCCGGTGTAGGCGAAGGTGCTCCCCCTGCCGGCGGCGATGTTCGCCATCAGGTTGGCCTGGGCCAGCTTGAACTCGTTGAGGAAGCCGTTCTCGACGATGTTCGTCTCGTTGAAGTTGCGGGCCTGCCACAGTTCACGCGAGAGCGTGCCGACGTAGCGCACCTCGAGCGCCATGTTCCTCGACACCTTCCGCTGCACGCCGAAGCTCCACGAATCCGCATAAGGGATCTGGATGTCCGGGGCGAACATGCGTACGTCCTGCGTCACCAGGTCCGTGAGCGGATACTGCGGCGTGGCGGTGAAGTCGGCGGGCCCCAGCCGCGCGTCCTCACGGAACAGCACGGGAGCCGACTGGCCGGGCGGGATGATGTTGCCGATGTTCTGCGACCGCGACACCGCGATCACGACGCCGGGGTTCGAGTTGTACTGCCCCGTGAAGTCGTTCATGCCGTTGCGGCTGAAAGCGCGCGCCCAGCCGCCCCGCACGACGAACTCGTCGCTCATCAGCGCGCCGAGGATGCCACCGCGCGTGTGCGGCGTCCAGGCGAACCCGACGTTCGGCGCGAAGTTGTTGAGGTCGGTGTTGTAGGCGTGCTTGCCCTTTTCGAGCTGGAAGTACTGCGCGGTGCCCGTCTGCCCCGGCATCACGCCCGGCTGGAACAGGTTGCAGCCGTTGCCCGTGCTGTCGACACCCGACACGCCGCAGACGTCCTCGACCTTCGGCGTCGTGTAGCTGTTGTTCTGCGCCGTGAACGGGAACTGCAGCGAGTAGCGGAGGCCGGCGTTGATCGTCAGGTTCGGCTTCCAGCGCCATGAATCCTGCACGAAGAAGCCGGTTTCCTGCATCTGCGAGCGCTGGAGCCCGACGCCGACGTACTCGTACTGGCCGGTCGCCTCGTTGATGCGCGCGTCGGCCGTGATCGAGTTCACGCGCCCGGTCAGGAACGCATAGAGGCTCTGCGCCTGCCCCAGTTGCGCCGAGGACGGCAGGACGCCGGTCGCGGCCTGCAGCGCCGCGGCGGTGATCACCTGCTGCGCCGGATCAGCCGTCAGCAGCCCGAAGCCGATGCGCGGCACGAGCGAGGAGTTCTTCAACCAGACGTTGAAGTTCGTCCACGACACGCCCGACGTGATGTTGTGGTTGCCCTTCAACCACGTCAGCGTGTCTTCGATCGCCAGGTCGGTGGCGTTGCGCGACTGCGGCGACGGATTCGCACCCGCGGCGGTCAACTGCGACCCGATGTTGGGGAAGCCGATCTGGAAGCCCTTCTGGTTCGCGAGCTGACCCGTGTACATGCCCACGTTCATCTCGTCGAAGAACTTGACGGGGGCGCCGCTGTAGCCGACGCGCGCCTCGTTGACCAGGCTGCGCCCGAAGGTCGACCGCACGGAGTTGCTCCAGCTCAGACGGACCGACGTCTGGCCGCCGAACGCGGGGAAGCCGGGCCACTGCGGGTCGAAGCCGTTCAGCGTGTCCGGCGTGTCGGTGAACCAGTTGTAGTTGATCGCGCTGGTGAAGCGGTGGCTGGCGGCGATGTTGTAGTCAACGCGGGCCGTCGGGAAGCGGCGCATCGACTGCACGCTGACGTTGTAGCGCAACTGGTCGATGTTGGCGTCGAGGTTCTCGATCTGGCCGCCGCCGGTGGCCGCCGAGCGGATGTCGGCCAGCAGCGTGCCGATCGTCGGGTCCAGGCTGGAATTCGCGGCCGTTGCGGCGCTGGCCGCGCCGAGCGCCAGCACGTTGACCGTCTTCCCGCCGTACGCGTAGGTGCCCGCCTGGGCCGCCGTCGTCAGCAGGTTCCTCGTCCGCGTCACGTCGGACGGCTGGCGCAGCTCCTCATAGTTGAAGAAGAAGAACGCCTTGCCCTTGTCGAGGAGTCCCGGCACCTGGAGCGGACCGCCGAAGCGGGCGCCGACCTGGTTCTGGAGCAGCTTCGCCTTTGGCGTGCCAGCGCGGTTGTTGAACCAGGTGTTCGCATTCAGCTTGTCGTTCCGGTAGTACCAATAGCCGCTGCCGCTGTAGGTGTTGCCGCCGGACCGCGTGACGAACTTGATCTGCACGGCCCCCTGGCCGGCCTCGGCGCCCTGTCCCGCGGTCGTGACCGAGACCTCCTCGATCGCGTCGAGGCGCGGGCTGACGATCGAGAAGAACCCGTCGGTGGTGCGCAGCGTGTTGTCCTGGATGTTGACGCCGTCGAGCGTGATGTTGATGACGCCCTGGGGCAGGCCGTTGATGGTCGCCTGGCGGTTGCCGCCCGGGGTCGACACGCCCGGCAGGAAGTTCACGAAGTCCATCGCGCTGCGCGAGGTCAACGGGAGCTTCGTGATCTGGTTCGTGTTGATGGTCGATGAGATCGTCGTCGACTGTGTCTGGATGATTTCCGAGCTGGAGGCCACGGTGACCGTTTCGGTGAGCCCGCCGACTTCGAGCACGGCCTTCACGCCCGCTCCCTGCACGGCCGTGAGCACGACGTCCTGCACGACATACGTCTTGAAGCCCTCGAGCGCGACGGAGACCTCATAGGTCCCGATCGGCAGGCTCGGGAGCGTGAAGGCGCCGTCCTTGTTGCTGACGGCCGTCGTGACGACGTTGCTGCCAAGGTGCTTCGCCGTGACGGTCGCCCCCGGCAGGACGCCTCCTGAGCTGTCGAGAACCGTGCCGCTGATGGTGGACGTGGTGCTTCCTTGCGCGTGCGCAAGGGGAGCGATCGCAAGTGTCAGGAGAGACACCGCGAGAACACGCAGGACATACCTCATTCCAATCCTCCTTCGAACGTGGTGCAGTCTTACAATCGCGAACCGCGTGGAGAGGGTTCCAGCGCAGCATGCGGTTCGCTCAGACCGTCCACGTTACGGACGCACCGGAATTCCGTCAACAACAAAGAATTCGCACGGAATGACGCACTTCCGACGAGTGGGGGCCGCCGCGACCGATTCACGTGGTTGGTTTCCGTCGTGAGTCCGGCAGGAGGAATTGTCCGGCATTAACGAAAATGGGACGGCGAATCCAACAAGGGCGAACGACAAATCCGGAGGTTTGGATTGAATCCGACGACCGCGCTTACGCTCGGTCGGGACGGAACTACACTACATACTCAGTAGGGGGTATTGTTCGAGACCACGCTGGATTCACCTCGCGCGCTCATGGCCGTGACCTGTCGTGCCGGTACCCTTTGACTGAGGGAGTACGCACGCGTTAGCGTACCGTTCGCCCCGAACGATTCCCATGCGAAAACTGCGTCCCGTCTTGCTGACGTTTCTCGCCGCGGTGGCCTCGAGCGCGCCCCCCGCGGTATCCGCGCGGGGCGGCCAGCAGCCGCCACAGGCGCGCCCCCCCGTCTTTCGCAGCGCCATCACGCTGGTGCCTGTGGATGTCCGCGTCGTCGACGGGTTGGGCAAGCCGGTGATCGACTTGAGGCAGGAGGAGTTCGCGCTCTTCGAGGACGGCGCGAAGCAGGACATCCGCCACTTCGCGCTGCAGACGTTCACGGCCGTGGAACCCGCGCCTGGCGCGCAGCTCGAGTTGCGCCGGGACGCGGTCTCGTTCGATCCCCAGACCAACCGCATCTTCCTGATCGTGCTCGGCCGCGGGAAGCTGCAGGAGCCGTCGAAGTCGGTTGACGCGCTGGGGCGCTTCGTGCGCGAGCGGCTGCTCCCCCGGGACCAGGTCGCCGTCTTCGCCTACAACCGCGCCACGACCTTCACGACCGACCACCAGATGGTCGCGCGGCTGCTCGATCGGTTCAAGGCGATGCACGAGCAGGTGGACTACGAGATCGGGCTCGAGATGAGCGGCCTTGCGGCGATCTACGGGAGCAAGCTGCTCCCGCGATCGTTGCAGGGAAAGATCGACAGGATGTTCGAGGGAACGGGCCTGCTGGCCAGCGAGCGGGTCGATCCCCGCGCAACGGCGGACAAGCGGATCGAGGCGGACGTCAAGCGGCAGACCGACGCGCTGATCCAGAAGGAGACCGAAGCCGCGAAGGCCGAGGCCGCGGCGGCCGCGGGCGTGGCCAATCTCACCGCGTGGTCCGACCTGGACGAGATTCAGACGGACATGTTCGCCGACCTGTCGCTGGAGGCGTTCGTGTCCACGACGGCTCAGACGCTCCAGGATCTCGGCAACATCTACGCCGCCATCAACTACCTCCGGCACTACGAGGGTGAGAAGCACCTCGTCTTCCTGACCGAGCGCGGGCTGACGCTGCCCCGGGTCGACGAAGACGAGCGGCTGGCGGCGATCGCCAACGACGCGCGCGTGGTCATCGATACGATTGAGACCGGCGGGCTGTATGTCGCGCAGTCGGGCGGCGTCATGCCCGAGGGGCGCTGGAATCAGACGTTCGCCTTCAAGACGCTGCGCACCATCGCCGACCTGACCGGCGGCGTCTCGTCGATCGCGGAGCCGGGCATGACGGCCATGAACCGTCTCAACGACGTCACCACGGCGACCTACCAGCTCGGCTTCTACCCCGCCAATCCGCGATGGGACGGGCAATATCGGAAGATCTCCGTCAAGGTCACGCGGCCCGGTATCACGGTGTACTATCGCCACGGGTACTACGGCCGCAAGGATCTCGATTCCTTCAACCGGCGCGAGTTCATCACCGCCGACCGCATCCAGGCCGCGGCGTCGTTCCGCCGGGAGATCAAGGACATCCGCCTCAAGGTCGGCGCCGGGCTGTCGAAGGCCAGGGACACCGGGCGGTACGAGCTGAGCGTCGACGTCAGCATCGATCCGACCAAGCTCGCCTTCACATTCGTCGAGGGCGTCCACATCGGCCGGGTCGCCATCGCGGTGTTCTGCTTCGACGAAAAGGGCAACGGCCTCGGCGGCAACATGGAAACCGCGGACCTCAAACTGATGGACGACGTGTACAAGAAGGTGCTCGACTCGGGTGTCCCGTACAAGGTGACCTTCCCGATCGATCCAGGTGTTCGAAAAGTACGAGTCGTGGTGTACGACTTCAAGGCGGACCTGATCGGGAGCGCTGACAAGTCAGTGGTGTAGGGTGCCGCGCGCCCCTACCTCGAGCGTTTTCTGCGGACCGCGCCGCCGGAAGCCCATGCGAACGAGCTGCGAGAGGTCTCACGCCTGCTGCCATCGGGCCGGTGATTGATCCCGCACACAAAAAAACGGCCAGGGCCTGTTGAAGGCCCTGGCCGTTCACGACTTTGACTACGACCGTCGACTATCGACTATCGACTACCTTACCAGGTGATTCTGAGTCCGAAGCTCGTGATCCGGCCGCCCGGATCCTGCGACGCGTTCACGTCGGTCGCCGCGGACGTCACCTGCCAGTTGGTCATGCTGCTGCCGGTGCTGGTGGTGGCGTTGAAGTTGATCGTGTCGAGGACGTTGAACAGGTCCATGCGGGCTTCGAACCGCATGCTCTTGACCACCGCGATCCGCTTCACGATGCTGAGGTCGAACTTCGCGTACATCGGCCCCGTGATGATCCTTCTGAGCGCCGTGCCCGGACACTGGCCCGCGTAGTACTGGACGCAGTCCGGACCGCTCGCCGGCGCCAGGTAGCGGCCGGTCGGGAGCGCTCCGGAGTACCCGGTCGCCGTCGTGGCCGACGCGGTGCTGAGCGCCAGGATCGAGTTCTCGATCACGTCCTGCGGGAACATGTAGATGCGTTCGACGCCGTTCGCATCCTTGACGTGATAGAACTTGAACATCTTCTGGAGATCCTTGTCGGTCATCCCAACCAGGCGATAGCCGCCGTAATTGTATTTCCCGCCGCTCTGGACGCGGCCGACGCCGTCGATTTCCCAGCCTCCGATGATCCCGTCCACCAGACGCGAGGCGCTCCTGCCGAAGGTCTTTCCGCGGCCAAACGGCATCTCATACAGCCAGTTGATCTTGAAGGAGTGGTCCGGCCCGCCGGTGCTGGGCACGTAGAACCAGTCCTCGCGCAGCGACCGCTGCAGCCAGGTCTTGCGCCCGAACGAGTACTGGTAGCTGCCCTGGACGAGGAACCCGGCGCTCATCCGCCGCCGCAGCTCGAACTGGACGGCGTTGAACCGCGTGTTGCCGGCCGTCGTCTCGAGGTAGGCGCTCCCCTGCGCGACCGCCGGATTGGCGACGAAGAAGTTGATCGGCAGGCCCGCGTTGATGCGGTTGAGGTCGCGGCCGGTTCCGGTGCCGATCCCGTTCTGCAGCCCGCTCGTGCCCCAGCCCGCAATGCCGCTCGAACCGGAGCCGTTCGTGATGTTCGGATTGTACATGCTCAGCGAGTTGTACCAGCTCGAGGTGCTGTAGACCGACGACGTGTAGGTCGCCGAATTCTGGTTCCGCGGATCCGACAACGGGATCCCCGCCAGGTAAGCCTGGAAGATCGGAAGCGGCGAGGTCCCGGCAGCCCCGGTGTAGGCGAAGGTGTTCCCCTTGCCGGCGATGATGTTCGCACGGAGGTTGGCCTGGGCCTTCCGGAACTCGTCCAGGAACCCGTTCTCGTTCGACAGCATGCTCCACTGAGCGCTGTTACTCATGTTCCAGCTCGTCCACCCGCCGGTATTCGTGTTGCCCACGTAGCGGATGTCCATCGCCATCGACTTGCCCAGCTCGCGCTGGAAGCCGAAGCTGTACTGGTGGGTCGAGGGGACCGGCCAATCCGGATAGTGAATGTCGAGCGACTCGTTGATGGCCGGGGTCAGCGTCCAGTTGCCAGTCAGAGGCGCGGGCGTCGTTGACGGGTACAACCGGGCCGTATCACGAAGCAGCACGGGCCAGCCGTCGTAGCCCAGCAGCGGTGTGCCGGAGGTGGCAGAGCGCGTCCCCGCCCGGCTGCGGCCGGGGTTGCCGCTGTAGTTCGAGTCGAAGAAGCTCGTGCCCAGCTTGGTGAAGCTGATGGAGTACCCGCCGCGGAACACCGGGTCGGTGCTCAGCAGCTTCGTCAGTAAACCTGAGTTCAGGTTGGGCCGCCACGCCACGCCAAGGCTCGGCGCGACGTTGTTCCAGTCGGTGTTGTATGCGGGCCTGTTGTTCTCGTACGGCACGACGACCGGAACGGTGCCGGTCATCGTTCCCGGCTTGTAGAGATTGCCCTGCCCCAGGTTGCCCGACCCCGCACCGGTGATTCCATAGACCATCTGCCACGACTCGGGCCGCGAGTAGAAGCCGTCTGTCGTCATCGGGAGCTGCATCTGGTAGCGGACGCCGAGGGTCAGCGTCAGGTTCGGCCTGAACCGGAACGAATCGCTGGCGAAGAAGCCCAGGTCATCCGATGTCGTCTGGTTTCTCCGGTCGCCGTAGAGCTTGTACGAGCCGTCCGGCTGCGCGTAATACGTGCCGGCGTAGTTCGTCACGCGCCCGGTGAGGAAGCCATACAGGTTTCGCGCGTAGCCGGCGAACGTCGTGCTGATCCCTCCGGGGTAATTCCCCGACGTGGCGTCCAGCATGTTGTACGCCGTGGTGTCGAGCGACGAGGTCCCGAACGTCAGGGTCGTTTCATAGGGCGTCGATGCGAAGTTGCGCATCGAGGTTCTGGAGAACGATCCGCCCATGCTGATGCTGTGCCGGCCCTTGAGCCACGTCAGGGTGTCTTCGAACGACGTCTGCGCCGCGACGCCGCCGCTCTGGCCGCCGTACGCCGTCGCGCCCGTCAGGTCGACGCCCAGGCTCGGGAATCCGAAGTTGAAGCCCCTGCCGCCGGCGCTCTGGCAGCCGAGGCCGGTGCAATTGAACTGCGACGCGTCGACACCCTTGCCGAAATAGGTCCCGAGGCCGGTCGAGTTCTGCGCGCCCGCCCGTGCCTCGTTGACCATGTTCCTGCCGAGGGTCGATCGCAGGTTGGCCTGCCACATATAGCGGCCGGACACCTGGCCTGCGAAGTTCGGGAATCCCGGGAACCGATTGTCCGCGCTGTTCAGGAAGTCCGGCGTCGAGTTGAAGTCGTTGTACCGGCCGGTGCCGGACACGCGGTGCGACTTCGTCAGGTTGTAGTCGAGCCGCAGCGTCGGGAACTTGCGGAGCTGCGTGGCCGAAGGAGAGAAGCTGTACTGGTCGACGTTGTCGTTGTACTTGCTGACCGCACCAGCCGTCCCGGTAGCGGTCCGGATGTCGACAAGCAACTTGGCGATCGAGGGATCGGGCGTCGACGTCTGGTTCTTCGCCGCGGCCAGGGTGAACAGGTTGATCGTCTTGACGCCGCTCCCGTCGGAGGCGGGGTACGAGAAGTTGCCCGCCTGCGCGTCGGTGTTCAGGATGTACCGGGTGCGGCTGCGCGACTCCGGCAGCCTGAATTCCTCGTAGTTGAAGAAGTAGAACGCCTTGTCCTTGAGAATCGGGCCGCCCACGCGGAAGCCCGGGGTCTGCAGCCGGACGTCGTTGATGAAGTAGCCGCCGGCCGCCGTCTTGGGCTGGTCCCGCTTGTTGAACCAGTACGGCGTGTTGAGCCGCCACAGGAATCCCGGTTTCTTGGTCCGCGCGAGCGCGTCCTCTTCCGTGGTGCCCGCCTGGTTGCGCCAGGTGTTGTACACCGATCCGGACATCTTGTTCGACCCGGAGCGGGTCTCCATCTTGATGTTCGCCCCTCCAGACCCGCTGGCCTCGGCTCCCGGCGTCGAGGTGGAGACGGTGATCTCTTCGACCGAATCCATCATCGGCCGGATGTACATGAAGAAGCCCTCGTTGCCTCTTTTGTCCTGCACGTTGATGCCGTCGAGCGTGATGTTGATCGCGGTCGTCGGCAGACCGTTGACCGTGGACCCGCGAGTGTTGCTACCGGCCGTCTCGACGCCCGGCAGGCTCACCACGTAGTCGAGCGCGGTGTGCGTGATGACCGGCAACTGCTGGATCTGGTTGACGGCCAGGGTCGTGGAGACGTTCGCGCTCTGGGTCTGCATGATCTCGGTCGCGCCCGTCACGACAACCGTTTCCGCGATCGCGCCAATCTCCAGCTTCATCTTGACGTTCGCCGGTGTCGCCGACAGCACGACCACGTCCGGAGCGACGGCGGTCTTGAACCCCATGAGCGAGACCGTCACCGTGTAGGTGCCAGGGGGCACGGCAGGCAGCAGGAAGCGGCCGGTGTCATCGGTCACGCCCTGAATCGTCATTCCGGTGGCGTTGTTCTTTGCCACGACGTCGGCGCCGGGGATCACGGCTCCCTGGGTGTCCACAACCACCCCGCCAAGCGTCGTCGTGCCTCCGCCGCTCTGGGCGTAGGCGAGCGTTGCAGCGAACGCCATCATTATCAGTGGCGTTATCACCCGTAACAGCCGTCGCTTCATAGGATCCTCCGTGGATAACACGTCGTACAAAGAGCTTCAAGGGCGGCCGGCACCTGCGGCCGTCGAGACCGAAGGTGCATGCGCCGATGAATTGTTTCGAGGTTGCTGGGTGACCCTACTCCGCCGATACTGGGGGTCGTCAACAACAAAGGCGGCGATCCGGTAGAGAATCTCGTGCGATTGAAGTGACGGAAATCCGGCAGTACGGAAAATGGGGCCGGATCTCAGTTTCGGTAGGGGCGAACCGAGATCCGGCCCGGACGACGACGTCAATACTCAAGGCGGGCACCAGCCCGCGCGCGATCGCTTACCAGCTGATCCTGAATGCGATCTGTCCGGTGCGGGCCTGATCCACGGCGCCCGTCACCTGATAGCTGTCGTTCACGTTGCCCGCGTAGCTGTTCGGGTTGAAGTTCACCCGCTTGAACACGTTGAACACCTGCACCTGGAATTCCAGGTTGACGCCGGCGATCGCCGGGATCTGCTTCACCAGGTTCATGTCGAACCGGATCACCTTCGGTCCGGTGATGGCGACGCTGCCGGCGCCGCAGTCGCCGAAGCCGTTGGCCAGCTCCAGACAGTCGGGGCCGTTGGCCGGCTTGAAGTAGCGGCCCGTCGGCGCGTCACCACTGTAGCCCGTCGCGCTGAAGCTGTAGGCCTTGATGGTGTTGTCGATGATGTCCTGCGGCAGGATGTACACCAGCGTCCGGAACTGGTTGTTCGGATCCGTCGTCAGCCGCAGCTTGAACATCTTCTGGAGGTCCTTCTGCGTGAAGCCGACGAGATTGACGTTGCCGAAGTCGACGATGCGGCCGCTCTGGAACCGGCCGACGCCCTGGAAGTTCCAGTTGCCGATGATGCGGTGCAGCAGCGGGCCGGCGTTGCCGCCGAACCGCTTGCCGCGGCCGAACGGCAGCTCGTACACCCAGTTGGTCGCGAACACGTGGGTGACGTTGCCGGTGCCCGCGGTCGAGTTCGTGTAGGTCTGCAGGCGCTCCACGTACGGCTTCCGCAGCGAGTAGAAGTCGTACTGGTACCCCTTGCCGAACGCGTAGTTCGCCTGGACCAGGAGGCCCTGGGCGAACCGGCGGTTCAGCACGAGCTGGACGCCGTTGTACCGCGTGTCGGGACCGTTGGTCGCCATGTAGGCGTTGTTGACGTCGGGATTGACGACCCAGAAGTTCGTCGGCAGGCCCCCGGCCAGCATGGTGGTCCTGTAGTTCGAGCGCAGCCGGCCGGCCGCGCTGTACGGATTCGGATTGAGCCGGTACATCGACTGGACGAGTGTCGAGTCGGTCCAGCCGCTCGCCTTGTATGCGGTCGGATCGGTGTTCGTACCCGCGCCCTGGATGTGCGCGAACAGAATCGGAAGCGGGCTGGTTCCCGGGATTCCCGTATATTTGAAGGTCTCACCATTGCCCGCCGCAACGTTGGCGAACAGGTTCGCCTGTGCGATGCGGAACTCGTCGATGAACTTGTTCTCGACGATGTTCAGTTCGTTGTAGTTTCGCTGGTTCAGATCGCCGAGCGTCCACCGGTCGTGGCTGTCGGTGTGCACGAGCCGCGCCTCGATGGACATCGTCTTCGAGAGCGCCCGCTGGATGCCGACCGTGTAGGAGGACGACCACGGCAGCTTGATGTTCGGATCGAACACGCGAACGTTCGAGCTCGCGCTCGGCACCGCCATCGGGAACACCCGCGTCGTCGGGATGTTGGTCGGCGCGCTGAGATCGCTGCTGCGGAAGAGCACCGGCACCGTGCCCAGGTTGGTGTTCGTCTGGTTGCGCGAGGCGTCGATCTGGATGCCCGGGTTGCCGCCGAAGATCTCCGTGAAGTCGTTCATGCCCCCGCGCTGGTAGGCGACGTTATAGCCCCCGCGCAGGACCGAGTCGCCAGGGTTGCCAAGGATCTTGTGCCAGATGCCGGCGTCGGCGCCCAGCGTCCACGCGACGCCGATGCTCGGCGCGAAGTTGTTCTTGTCCGTGTTGTACGCCTTCGCGCCCTTTGACAACTGCTTGTACGTCGTCGGCGAGCCCTCGAGCACGCCAGGCTTGTACAGGTTGCCGAGACCCGTGACGTTGGATCCAGGGACGAAGCCGGCGCCCGGCCCGGTGACGCCGAACAGGTCGGCCACGGTGGCCATCGAGTAGCTGTTGTTCAGCGCGTAGAACGGCTGCTCGACGTCGTAGCGAAGGCCGGCGTTGATCGTCAGGTTCGGCTTCCACCGCCAGGAGTCCTGGATGAAGACGCCGCTGTGCCAGATGCGTCCCTGCTGGAAGCTCTGGCCGAGGATGTTGAACGTCGATCCGTCGGTGCCGATACGAGCCTCGCGGCCGATGTTCGTGATCCGGCCGGTCAGGAGCGCGTAGAGGCGGCCGGCGTTGTTGCGGTCCGTGCTCGACGACCCGGGGAAGTTGGCCGTCGTGAACATCGCGTCGGCGGGATCGCCGGAGGCCAGGCCGGTGCCCGAGTTCGAGGCGAGAGTTACCGTCGGAACGAGCTGCTGGTTCTTGAGCCACACGTCGGCGCGCGTGAACGACGCGCCCATCGAGATGCCGTGGCTGCCGTGCATCCAGCTCAGCGTGTCCTCGAAGACCTTCGTCGAGCCTTCGCGCGCGCTGAACGACGCGGTCCCATAGGCGTTGCTGAGACTCCTGAAGTTGCTCCAGGAGATCCCGTAGCCGTTCATGTTGCCCACCGACGCGCTCCACATGTCCTTGTTCATGTCCGGCGAGAACAGCGTGGCGCCGCCGGTGGCGCCGACACGCGCCTCGTTGACGAGGTTCTTCGTCAGCGTCGATCTGAACGACCCCTGCTCGGTATAGCGCTTCGAATCCTGGAGGCCGTGCCAGGCGAACCCGGGGAACACCGTCTGGCGGCTGTTCGTCGTGTCGGGGTCCGACAGCAGGTTGTTGCGCGTCATCGAGAACGTGGCGCGGTGCTTCGACGTGATGTTGTAGTCCAGCTTGACCGTCGGGTACTTCGTCGTGTTGTGGGTCGGCTGCTGCCAGAAGTACGACTGCACCAGCGGATCGTTCGTGTCCGAGACCGTGCCTTTCGTCCCCGTCGCGGCGCGGATGTCGGCGATCAGCTTCCCGACGACCGGATCGATCGTTGATGCCTGCCCGTACTTCGTGGCGAGCGCGTACAGGTCGACCGGCGTGCCGCCGCTGTACTTGAACAGCCCCTGCTCGGACGAGGGGCTCAGAATGGTCCGCGTGGATCCGTTCGTGCCCGGCGTCCGCGATTCTTCATAATTGACGAAGAAGAACGCCCTGTCCTTGACAATCGGCCCGCCGACGCGGCCGCCCGGCTGGTACTGCGCCACGGTCGGCTTGGGCGACGCCTTGCCCGTGAGGTCCACGGCACGATGCGTATTGAACCAGGTGTTCGTGTTCATCCAGTCGCGGCGGAAGTAGTAGTAGCCGCTCCCCTGGAACTTGTTCGTCCCCGAGCGCGTGACGAACTTGATCTGCACCGCGCCCTGGCCGGCCATGTCGGCCCCCTGCGCCGCCGTCGACACGGTGACTTCCTCGACCGCGTCCAGCCGCGGGTTGACGCGGGTGAACATCCCGTCCCACGTCTTTGCATAGTTGTCCTGGATGTTCATGCCGTCGAGCGTGATGTTGACCGCGCTCTGCGGCAGGCCGTTGACCTGCGAGTCGCGGAGGCTGCCGGTGCTCGACGCGACGCCGGGAACGTAGTTCACCAGGTCGAACGCCGCGCGTCCGGCCAGCGGAATATTCGCAATCTGTCTGGCGGTCAGGGTCGTCGTCACCGACGTCTGCTGCGTCTGCACGACTTCGGTCGCGCCGCCGACGACAACGGTTTCAGCCACTCCGCCGAGCTCCAGCTTCGCGTTGATGTGGGCGGGAACGCCGACGCTGACGACGATGTCCTTCAGGACGACTGTCTTGAACCCTTCGAGGTGCACCGTCGCGGTATACGTGCCGGAGGAAATCGCCGGGATCGTGAACGTGCCATTCGTGCCGCTCACCGCGGTGAACAGCGTGCCCGTCGCGTCGTTCTTGACGGTGATGTCGGCACCAGGCACGACGGCGCCGGTGGTATCGGTGACCGTCCCGGACAGGGACGATGTCGAGCCGCCCTGCGCGGAGGCGATCCCGCTGCCGACGAGCAGCAGCGCCGCCGCGATGACCATGAGTCCAGCCAGTTTGTGCTTCATGAAACGCTCCCTAGAATGCCGTCACGTGTCACATCCAAGCCCTGTAGGCGCGAACCCCAGATCAGCCGCGGACGCGCTCCGGTGTGGACGGGTCGGCGGCAGCGAACCAATCGTGTGCGTGGCCGAAGGCGCGAAGCGATCGGCGTGGAGTGAATCGAGTGGCCGGAGGCGTAGCCGAGGGACACCTCCTCCGGCCCAGCACCGACTGCGCGGCGCAACTAGACCACGAAAGGGGGCGAAATTGTAATACTGGGAGAGGAGTATGGAAGGTGAGCGTCCGGGGCGGAGCCGCCCCGGACGTAGCCGATCGCCGAAAGCGGTTACCAGCTGATGCGCGAAATCAACTGCACGATACGCCCCGAATCCGCGCTGGTGACCCGGAATGCGTCCGGGTTGTTCCCGGTGCCGGTCACCGGGCTGAACCACGGCGTGTTGAACGCGTTGAGGAACTCCGCGCGGAACGACGCCTCGACGTGTCCCGCGATCGGGATGCGCTTGGTCGTACTCAGATCGAACCGCACCAGCGTGGGCCCGGTCACCACGAGCGAGTTGAGTCCGCAGTGACCGGAGCCGATCGCGACCTCGATGCAGTCCAGGCTGTTGGCGGGCGCAACATATCGGCCGGACGGCGCGCCGAGCGAGCCGTAGCCGGTCGGCGACGTCGCGTCCACGCTGAACGCCTTCACCGTGTTGTCGATGATGTCCTGCGGCAGCATGAAGATGACCTTGTTGGCGTCGTCGAACCGCAGCTTGAACGCCTTCTGCAGTTCCTTCTTCGTCATGCCGACCAGCCGCACGTCCCCGAAGTCGAGCAGCCGGCCGCTCTGGATGCGCGCGATGCCGTCGAGCGACCAGCCGCCGATCAGCCGATTCAACAGCGGACCCGCACTCCCGCCGAACCGCCGTCCCTGGCCGAACGGCAACTCGTACACCCAGTTGGCCTTGAGCGCATGCGTGACGCCCCCTTCCGTGCCGGTCTGCATCACGGATCGCCGCGGCGTGCGGAACGAGTAGCGCTCGGATGAGTACGCGCGCCCGAAGACGTAGCTGGTCTGGAACTGCAGCCCGCGCGAAAGTCGCTTCCGCAGCTCGACCTGCAGGCTGTTGTATTTCGTGTACCCGCCGTTGCCGGTCACGCCGACACCGCCCAGCAGGTCCGGGTTCGCGCGGAAGAAGTTGCGCGGCAGTCCGGCGGCGAGCGCGTTGGCGCGCCGCGTCGCGCTACCTTCAAGCGCCTGATTCGAGACGGAGGAGCTGCTCGTCGGATTGTTCGGCGCCGCGGCGAACGGGTTGGGATTGTAGATCGCGAGCGGATTGATGAAGTTCGAGCTGCTCCAGGAGCTGCCCGAATACGCCGCCGCGTTCGACGCGTCCGCCCGTCCGTTCAGATACGCGAGATAGATCGGCAGCGGCGACGTGCCGGTGCCCGCGCCGCGGTACGCGAACGAGCAGGCCGCGTGACCCGGCGTCCCGCAGCCGGCCAGCACGTCCGCCCGGAGGTTCTGCTGCGCGAGCTCGAACTCGTCGAGGAAGCCGTTCTCGACGATGTTCGGCTCGTTGTACTGGTACTCCGTCCAGCCCTGGAGGTGCCGTGTGCCGACGTAACGGATCTCGAGCGCGGTCTCGCGCGTCAGCTTGCGCTGCCAGCCGGCGCTCCAGCTCTGGGCGTAGGGCACCTGGAGGTTCCGATCGAAGATGCTCATGTCGCCGGTGATGACCTCCGACATCGGGTAGCTCCGAGTGGAGGGGAACGGCGGCGGCCCGAGCCGGTCGCCCTGGCGCAGCAGCACCGGCAGGCCTCCGCCATCGTCCAGATTGCCGAGGCTCGCGTCGCGGTTCACCGTGACGGCCACGCCCGGGTTCGCGCCGAACTGGCCCGAAAAGTCCGAGGTGCCGTTGCGGCTGTACGCGAGCGAATACCCCGCGCGGAACACGCTGTCACCCTCGCTCCTGCCGAACAGCGGCCCGAAGAGGCCGCGGGCGCCCGGCAGGGTCCACGCGAAGCCGAGACTCGGCGCGAGGTTGTTCCAGTCGGTGTTGTAGGCGGGCTCGCCCTTCTTGAACAGTGCGAACTGCGGGACGCGATCGGAACGGGCGCCCGGCTGGAACAGGTTGCAGCTGCCGTTGGGCGCGACGCCAGAGGTGCCGCAGATGTCGGCCATCGTCGCCGTCGAGTAGCTGTTGTTCAGGGGCCCGAACGGGAGCTGCAGCTCGTAGCGAAGCCCCATGTTGAGCGTCAGGTTCGGCTTCCAGCGCCACGAATCCGACGCGAAGAACGCGAACTCGTTCATGCGCGCCCGCTGCATGCCGTTGCCCAGGTACTCGTACTCGTCGGTCGTCTCGTTGAGGCGCGCGTTGCCCTGGATCGCGCTCACGCGGCCCGTGAGCACCGCGTAGAGATCGCCCGCGTCGCTGCGCTGCGTCGAGGAGGAGCCGGGAAAATTCGAGGCGCTGAACATCGGGTTGGCGGGATCGCCGCTGACGATGTCGAACGAGATCGACGGGACGGTGGTGTCGTTCTGGAGCCAGAGATCGACCTGCGTGAACGCGCCGCCGAACGCCAGCGTGTGGGAGCCTTTCAACCAGTTGAGGCTGTTCTCGACGACGTTGGTCGACGCTTCGCGCGCCGAGTAGCCGGTGCCGGAGCTTGCGTTGCTGATGCCGGCCGCGCTGATCCCGAGCAGGAACCCACCTTGATCGGCCACCGCGGAGCCGCCCCACGGCTCGGACAGGATCTCGGGTGAGAACAGGGTCGCCCCGCCCGTGAAGCCGACCTTGAACTCGTTGACGACGTTCGACCCGAATGTCGAGCGCAGGTTCGTCTGGAAGGCGTAGCGCTTCGAGTGCTGCGCGCCGAATATCGGGAAGCCGGGAAAAATGGGATCGCGGCCGTTGAGCGTGTCCGGATCGGACAGCAGGTTCGTGAAGTTCCACGACCCGGACAGGCGGTGCTGGGCCGTCATATTGTAGTCGAGCCGCGCCGTCGGGTACCGCGTGACGCCTTTCCGATCGACCTGCCACGTGTACCGCTGCAGGCTCGGGTCGCTCAGGTCGGATACCTGCCCGGTGGTCCCGGTGGCGGCGTGGATGTCCCCCAGCAGCTTCACGACCGTGGGATCGAAGGTCGCGGTTTGCCCGTTGCGGGCCGCGAGCGCCATCAGGTCGATTTCCTGCACGCCGCTGCTCGTGTTGTACCGGAAGATGCCCGCCTGCGCGCGCGGATGCAGGACGGTACGATTCCGCGTGAGCTGCGCCGGCGACCGCGACTCCTCGTAGTTGACGAAGAAGAACGCACGGTTGCGGAGGTTCGCGAGACCAGGGATCACGATGGGGCCGCCGAAACGCGCGCCGGGCTGATGCAGGACGTCCTGCGGCTTCGGGGCCTTGCCCGTCCGCGGGTCCGGCGGCAGATCGCGGTTGTTGAACCACGTGTTCGCGTTGAGCTTGTAATGCTGCAGATAGTAGTAGCCGCTGCCCGTGAACTGGTTGCTGCCAGACCGCGTGACGAACTGGATCTGCACCGCGCCCTGGCCGGTCGCCGCCGCGTCCTGCGCCGCAGAGCTCACCGTGACCTCGTCGATCGCGTCGATCCGCGGGCTCACGCGCGCGAAGAAGCCGTCGCCGGTCTTCAGGTGGTTGTCCTGCACGCTCATGCCGTCGATCGTGATGTTGATGGTGCTCTGCGGCAGGCCGTTGATCGTGGAGTTGCGGCTCCCGCCCGGGGTGTTGACGCCCGGCAGGTTCACGACGAAATCGAGCACGCTGCGGCTGCCGACCGGCAGCTTCGCAATCTGGTTGACGTCGAGCGTGGTCGCCACGGCGGCCGTCTGCGTCTGGACGACCTCGCTGCCGCCGGCCACGACGACGGTCTCCTCGAGCGCGCCGAGCTCCAGCGCGACGCGCACCGCGGCGGGCACGCCGGCGTTCACGACGACCGGCTTCACGACGGCCGTCTTGAATCCCATGAGCGAGATGGTGACGGTATAGGTGCCGGGCTGCACGCCCGGAATGGCGAACGTGCCGTTCTCGGCCGTCACGGTGGTGAACTGCGCGGTGGTGCCGTCGTTCTTGACCTTGACGTCGGCGCCGGGCAGCACGGCGCCCGACGAATCGACCACCGTTCCGGAGATGGACGCGGCCGTGCCCCCGCCCTGGGCGAAGGCCGGTCCGACGGACCGCACCACGAACGCAAGTGCGAGGACGCCGATGAACCGGCGCCAGGAGGCTCCTCCCATGATCCCTCCACGCCCCGACGGGGGCTCAATACGTTACTGGTAGAGGGAGTGAGTATATTGGCCGGCGCAGGACCGGTCAAAGGAAAAGAGCCGGAGCGAAGGCCGTCCAACCTCCGCCCCGGCTCAGCACCCCCTGAAGGAGTTAGGGGGAAGCTATACACGGTACCAGTATCTTAGAACAGTAGCCGGGCTCTGTCAACAAAAAAAGGCGGGGCGTCTCCGCCCCGCCTTCGGATGCCGTCGCGTCGGGCTACCGCTCGTTCAGCCAGATGTCCTGCAGCACGGTCACCGGTTTCGACATCGTCTTTCCGTTGACGGTCAGCGTGACGATGTAGGTACCGGGATCGACGCCGCCGCCGCCGCCCCGCCCGCCACCGCCCGCGCGGCCGCCGCCCTGCCCGGCCGCAGGCGCGGGCGCGAGGTTCCAGTTGACGCGGTTGATGCCCGCCTCCTTCGTCCCGTCCAGCGTCCGGATGACCCGCCCGGTCGCGTCGGCGATCGTGATCTTCACGTCGCCGCTCGCGGCCGACTTCAGGTAGTAGCTGATCGCCGCGCCGCGCTGCGGGTTCTCGCCGATGAACACCTTCTGGCCGCCGATCTGCTGGCCGCCCTGCTGATCGGGCAGGTACGCCACGGCCGGACGGATGTCGAAGAGCGCCGCATCCTGCGACGCCGCCGCCGGCAACTGCTGCAGCGGCGTGATGTCGTCCGCGATCCACAGGCTCCGCGCGTGCGTCGCGACGATGAGGTCGCCGTCACGCGGATGAATGAGGATGTCGTCGACGCGCGCGGTCGGCAGGTTGTTCATGAACTTCTGCCACTGCTTGCCGCCGTCGGTCGAGATGTACAACCCGAACTCGCTGCCCACATACAGCAGGTCCTTGTTCTTCGGATCCTCGCGCACGACCTGGATGTTGCCGGCCGGCAGGTTGTTGGCGATGCTCTGCCAGCTCTTGCCGTAGTCGCGCGTCACGAAGAGATACGGCTTCAGGTCGTCGCTGCGATGCCCGTCGACCGACACGTACGCGGTGCCCGCGTCGAAGTGCGACGCCTCGATGCGCGAGATCCAATAGAGATGGTTCGGTGGAAGCCCGGGCATGCTCTTCCCGACCTCGGTGAAGGTCTGCCCGCCATCGCGGCTCACCTGCACGTTTCCGTCATCGGTCCCCGCCCAGACCACCCCGGGCATCACGGGAGACTCGTTGACCGAGATGATCGTGCTGTAGGACCCCACGCCGTCGTTCTTCGACAACTGCGTCAGGTTGCCCGCGACGCCCATCATCGCGACCGTGTTGCGATCGATGCTCTTCGTCAGGTCCGGACTTGCCGTCCACGTGTCGCCGCGGTTGTACGACTTGAACACCCGGTTGCCGCCAAGCCACACGATGCTCGGGTTGTGCGGCGAGAGCATGAAGGGCGTGTTCCAGTTGAAGCGATACGCGTCGGTCGGGCCGGCATTCAGCACGTTCGGGAGGCCACCACGTCCTCCGGCCGCGCCCGCCGCCTGCGCCTGCGGGGTCACGGCCTGCTGCGCTCCGGCCGCGCCCGTCTGAGGCGCCCCCCGACCGGTGCCGCGACCCGCGGCACCGGGGGCGGCCGTCTCCGCCGGCGTCCCGCCGCCGAATCCGCCTCTGCCCCGCTCGCCCGGTCCACGAGGCCGGATGCTCTGCCCTCGACCGGCCCTGAGGTCGTACCGGTTGGTGTTGCCGTCCTGCGACTCGGAATAGACGATGGTGTGGTCGGTGGGATCGACGGCCGTCTGGAAGCCGTCGCCGCCGCCGATGCCGAACCAGTCGGAGTTCAGGATGCCGCGGGTGCGCGTGGCGCTCGGACCACCCCAGCTCCCGTTGTCCTGCAACCCGGTATACACGTAATACGGATGGCGCATGTCGGCGCTCACCCAGTACGCCAGGGCCGTCGCCATCGTGTTCACGAAATCCCAGGTCTTCCCCTGGTCCCAACTGATGTCGAGACCGCCGTCGTTCCCGATGATGAGGTGCTTCGGGTTCTTCGGGTCGATCCAGATCGCGTGCTGATCGACATGGCCAGGCGATCCGTTGCCGCCCGCGTTGTCGAGCGTGACGAATGTCTTGCCGCCGTCGAGCGACTTGGCGACCGGGAGTCCCGCGACGTAAATCGTCTTGTCGTTCGACGGATCGACGCGAAGCTGGCTGAAGTACATCGGCCGCGCGTTGCAGTGGCTCACCAGCGTCCACGTCTTGCCGGCGTCGTCCGAGCGCAGCACCCCGCCGCGCGCGGGATCCAGCGGGGGCGCGACCTGCGGCACGGCCGGCGTCTGCTCGCCGCCGCCGCGGCCGCCGCCGAATCCCCTGCCCGGTCCGCCGTTGTTGCACCAGTTGTAGCCGCCGCGGCCGCCGCCTGGCTGTGCGGCCGCGGGCGGCTGCGCACCGGCTGCGCCGCGGGCGCCGGCCGGCGCTCCGGGCGGCGTCACCGCCGCCGCTCCCGGCGGGGTCGCTTCAGTCGCCGCAGTCGGACCCGCGCCGCGCGCCGGCTGCGGCTGCCCCGTCGGCCCCGCCTCAATCTGCGCGTACACGACCTTCGGGTTCGACCGCGACACGTCGAGCGCAATCCGGCCGTACGTTCCGGGCGGGAGCCCGGCGCCCGTCATCTTCGTCCAGGTCTTGCCGGCGTCGGTCGTCTTCCAGAGCGCGCTGCCCGGCCCGCCGCCGTTGAAGCAGCAGCCGCTTCGTCGCCGCTGATAGCTCGCGGCATACAATGTCTTCGAATTCGACGGATCGATCGCGATGTCCGTGAACCCGGTGTCGTCGTCGATGAACTTGATCTTCGTCCAGTTCTTGCCGCCGTCGGTCGTCTTGTAGACGCCGCGCTCGGGATTGGGCCCGAACAGGTGCCCGGGCGACGCGACGTAGACGGTTTCCGGATTCCTGGGGTCGATGACGATGCGCGCGATCGACTGCGTGTCCTTCAGCCCCATGTGCGTGAAGGTCTTGCCGCCATCCGTCGTCTTGTAAATGCCGTCGCCGAAGGTCGTGGTCTGCCGGTTGTTGGCCTCACCGGTCCCGACGTACACGATGTTCGGGTTGCTCGGATGGATGGCGATGTCGCCGATGGACGCCGAGCCGAACGTCTCGAACACGGGCTGGAACGTCGTGCCGTTGTTCTCGGACTTGAACACGCCGCCGGCGGCGTAGCCGATGTAAATGACGCTGGGGTCCGACTCCGAGACCTCGAGGTCGTCGATGCGCCCGCCCATGCTCGCCGGGCCGATGGAGCGGAACCGGAACGCCTTCAGGAGCGGGTCGGCCGATGCGTTGATCATGCGCGGCTGTTCCGCCGGCTGTTGCGCGCCCTGCGGAAAGACGGTCGTGACCAGGACGGGAGCGACGACGAGCGGAAGCGCGAGGCGAATGAGTCTGTGTACTGTCAGCATAGGCAGCTTCCTTTTTATAACGGGTCGGCAGTCTCGGCAGGGATGAACGAGGGCAAGACCGGACGGCAGTGTTTCACCGCGTCCGGCGCCCTGTCAAGGGAGATCGCAATCCCACGTTTGTGGTGACGGTGAGAGGAAAAACGGGCATCATATTTTCGTCCCCCCCAGCGGGGCGGAGCCTTGCACGATGACAAGACGCCGCGTTGCCGTTGCCGCCGCCACGATCGCCGTTCTCGCCTGCCTCGGCGGACCCGCCCGCCTGAGCGGGCTGCGCAGTGCCGACACGCTGCCCTCGCGGCTTTCCGATCAGGAGTTCTGGAAGCTCAGCGTTGACGCGTCGGAAACCGACGGTTTCTTCCGATCGGACAACCTGCTCTCCAACGAGCTCGGACTTCAATACGTCATCCCGGAGCTCGTCCGGACGGCGCACGCCGGCGCCGTGTACATGGGGGTCGGACCCGAGCAGAACTTCACGTATATCGCGGCGCTCAAGCCGAAGATGGCCTTCATCGTGGACGTGCGCCGCGGGAACCTGCAACTGCACCTTCTTTACAAGGCGCTGTTCGAGCTGTCGCCGGACCGCGCCGCCTTCGTCTCGCGCCTGTTCTCGCGCAAGCGTCCCGACGGCCTGAAGACGTCATCCACCGCCAGCGAGATCTTCACGGCGTATTCGAAGGTCGAAGGCAGCGAGGCGCTGTACAAGGAGAACCTGAAGGCCGTCGGCGATCACCTCGTGAAGAAGCACGGGTTCGCTCTGTCAGCGGAAGATCTGGAAGGCATCGACTACGTGTATCACTCGTTCTTCTGGTACGGGCCCGACATCCAGTACTGGTCCACGGGCGGCCGCTTCGGCCGGGGATTCAGGGCGACCTACGCCGACCTGATGGTCGCCACGGACATGGACGGCGCGCCGCGCGGCTTTCTCGCCGACGAGGATCGGTTTGCGTTCCTCAAGGACCTCGAGAGCCGGAACCTGCTCGTGCCGGTCGTCGGGAACTTCGCGGGACCGAAAGCGATCCGCGCCGTCGGCGCCTGGGTGCGCGCGCACGGCGGCATCGTCTCGGCGTTCTACCTGTCGAACGTCGAGCAGTACCTCAGCCAGGAGGGAACCTGGAGCGCGTTCTGCGGCAACGTCGCCACGCTGCCGCTCGACGGGACGAGCACGTTCATCCGCTCTGTCCGGACGGGTTACAACGGGCGCGGCATGGGCTTGACCTCGGAGCTGGGGAACATCAGCTCCGAGGTCAAGGGATGCGCGGCGGCAGCCAGTCGCTAGCCGCCGCGCCCCTGTTGCGCAGGCCTTCAGGCCTGCCACGCCGGCGGAAGCAGCCCTAACCGCCTCCGCCAAGGCTACGGCGAGTCTCGCCGAAGCGCTTCGCGCGAAGGCGGAAGGGCTGCGCAACAACGGCGGAAGCAGCCCTGAAGGGCTGCGCAACAACGGTGGCGCCGGCGGAAGCAGCCCTGAAGGGCTGCGCAACAACGGTGGTGTTACTGCGGTATTTGGACCAGGGTAAACGTCTGCGGCGCGCCAATCGCGGTGACCTTGTCGCCGACCAGCCGTCCGAGCGTGGCGCGGTAGCGGCCGGGCGTGGCGAGCGGCGCCTGGCTGCCGCCGCGTCCGCCGAATCCGCCGCCGCGACCCGCCGCGCCGCCGCGACCGGGCGCCTGCCCTGAGGGAACCGGGGGCGGATCGCCGCGCAGGTTCCACGCCACGCGCCGCAAACCCGCCGTCTGGTCCACGTCCATCCGCCTGATCTGCTTCCCCGCATCGTCGGTAATCGTGATGACCAGCTTCGCATCGGCCGGCAGATCCTGCTTCACGTTGTAGGTGAACACGGCGCCGAACGGAGGATTCGGCGCGGTCCAGTTCCCGGCCATCGGCCCGAGACCGGCCGTCCCCGGGGGCGCCATGCCCGTCGGGCTGAACAGGTACGCGTCGCGCAGCGGGAAGAGCCGCGCCTCCTCGCCGAGCGCCTGCGCGGTGATCTCGCGCAACGGGCTGTAGTCGTCGAGGACGAAGAAGCCTCGGCCGAACGTGCCGAGCACGAGATCGTTCTCGCGCTTCTGCACGGTCATGTCGCGCACCTGTGCCACCGGCATGCCCCCCTTGAGCTGGACCCAGTGGCCGCCGCCGTCCACGCTCGTGAACAGCCCGAACTCGGTGCCGGCGAAGAGGAGATTGCCGTTGACGTGATCCTGGATGACGGACCAGACGTCGTGGCGGTCCGGCAGATCGCTGGCGATGTTCGTCCAGGTCCTGCCGCGATCGGCGCTCTTCACCAGGTACGGCTTGTAGTCGCCGCGCTGCCAGTTGTTCAGCGCGACGAACACCGTGTTGACGTCGCGCGGCGACGCGAACACGTCGGAGACGTACGTCCACTTCGGCACGCCCGGGAAGTCCTCGATCTTCCGCCAGGTCTTTCCGCCGTCGTCGGTCACCTGGACGAGGCCGTCGTCGGTCCCGACGTACAGCAGGCCTTCGCCCAGCGGCGACTCGTCGATCGACACCACGTTGCTCAACGCGGTCGTCGATTCATTCCGGGCGACGGAGTCGGCCGGCCAGAGCTTGCCCATGATCGGGATCTCGTCGCGGTTCAGGTTGCGCGAGAGGTCCGGGCTGATGCGCGACCACGTATCGCCGCGATCGTCCGAGCGGTACACGTAATTGCTCGCCCAGTACAGCCGGCGTGGCGAGTGCGGCGAGATGATGTAGGGCGCGTCCCAGTTGGCGCGGTCGGCGTTCGCGCCGCCGCGTCCGGCGCCGCCCTGACGCCCCGCCTGTTGCGCGGCGGCCGGCGCCGCCGGACCGCCTTCGCCGCCGCCGGCCTGCTGCGCGACGGTCACGCGCGGGCGAATCGACCGCGACGTGCCCGTGCGCAGATCGAGCCGCATGACGTTGCCGTCCTGCGACGTGGCGTAGACGATGCTCGGGTCGTCGGGATCGTTGCGCGTCTGGAACCCGTCGCCGCCGCCGACGATGTACCAATCGCTCATGCGCACGCCCCACCGGTTCAACGAGCGCGAGGGGCCGCAGTGTGACCAGTTGTCCTGCGCGCCGCCGCACACGTTGTAGAACGGCTTCGCGTTGTCGGTCGAGACGCGGTAGTACTGCGTCACCGGCAGATTCCCGAAGAAGCGCCACGAGCCGCCGCTGTCGTACGACTCGTACAGCCCGCCGTCGTTGCCGAGCAGCAGGTGGTTCTGGTCCATCGGGTCGAACGCGATCTCGTGATGGTCGACGTGCACGCCCTGGTTCTCCCAGTTCACGTTCGACCAGGTCTTGCCGCCGTCGGTGCTGCGGTCGAGGTTCGTGTTGACGGACCAGATCGTGTCGGGACGATAGGGATCGACGAAGATCTCCTGGTAGTACGCCGCGCCACCGCCGCGATACCAGCTCTCCTGCGGCACGGCCGGCGCGGCCGGCGCCGCAGGCGCGCCTCCTCGTCCACCTCGTCCCGCGGGCACGATGACCTTGCCGATGCGCGCCCATGTCTTGCCGCTGTCGTCGGAGCGGTAGAACCCGGCTTCGTCGACGACCGGACCGGACGCCACCGGCGCGGCCGCGGCCGCCGGCGGCCCGAACCCGCCGCGCCCGCGCGGCGCCTTCGCGCTGATCAAGGCAAACACCGTCGACGGCTTTCGCGGATCGACGCCGAGCCCGATCCGGCCGACGTCGTCCTTCGGCAGCCCGTCCTTCAGCTTCGTCCACGTCTTGCCCGCGTCGGTCGTCTTGTAGATGCCTCCCTCAGGGCCGCCGCCAATCATCTGCCCGACCGCGCGGCGCCGCTGATACGACGACGCATAAATCGTGTCCGGCTTTTTCGGAGCGAAAACGATGTCGCTGATGCCCGTGTCGTCGCTCACGTGGAGGACGCGCGTCCAGGTGGCGCCGCCGTCGGTCGTCCTGTAAAGCCCGCGCTCTCCGCCAGCCGACCAGAGCGGCCCCTGCGCGGCGACGTACACGGTGCTCGAGTTGCGCGGATCGATCAGGATCTTGCCGATGTGCTCCGAGGCGGCCAGCCCCATCCGCTTCCACGTCCTGCCCGCGTCGGTGGACTTGTACACGCCGTCGCCGAAATGCGCGCTGCGCTGGCTGGCATTCTCGCCCGTGCCGACCCAGACGACATTCGAGTCCTTCGGATCGATGACGACGCAGCAGAGCGTGAACGAGCCCTGGTCGTCGAACACCGGCGTGAAGGTGATGCCGCGGTTCGTCGTTTTCCACAATCCGCCGAACGCGCTGGCGACGTACCACACGCTCGGGTTCTTCGGATCGATGTCCACGTCGGCGATGCGGCCGGTGGACACCGTGGGTCCGATACCACGCAGCTCGAGGCCTTTCAGCGCCTGCGGCGTGAGTCCGCCGCCGCCCTGCCCCGAGACGCCCGCCGCGCCCGCAAGCGCAGCCGCGGCGGCTATGACAAGCAATCGGTATTTCATGATGTGTGCACTCCGGGTTGCAGTTGGAGGAAGTGGGGCAATTATATGCGGGTTTCGCTGTCTTACAGGAGGGCAGGAGAAGCGGAGGCTTGTCACGGAAATTTCACACGGAGACGCGGAGGCACGGAGACGCACGGGGGCGACGGGCCGGTCTGGCCGCACTACGCGCGGGATTGTGATCTGAGATCCACAGATACGAGCACGCCAGAGATCGTTGCGTGTTTGTATCTGCGGATCTCAGATCACATCAGACGCCGGCCGAAATGGCCATGGGCCGGCGCCAGACCGGCCCATGGTCGTGCGGCACGCCCGACCGGTCCGTGCGTCTCCGTGATCTCCGTGCCTCCGTGTTTTGTTTCGCTCCGCGCGCCCCGCACGCGTCAGAAGATCGTCGAGATCGAGTCGAGCGCCACGTCGAGCACTCGTGTCGGAAGGACCCCGAGGTAGAAGGTCGCCACCGTGGCGAGGCCCAGACCGGTCATCGCCATGCGGGAGATGCGTGGGCGGACCACGTCGGCCCCCTCCGTCATGTACATCATGACCACGATCCGGAGGTAGAAGAAGACGGAGATGACGCTCGTCAGCACGCCGATGATCGCGAGGGCGTAGTGCCCTTCCTGCACGGCGGCGGTGAAGATGTACCACTTGCCGATGAACCCCGCGGTCGGCGGGATCCCCCCGAGCGACAGCAGGAAGATCGTCATCAATCCCGCGAGCCCGGGACGCGTCCGCCACAACCCCGAGAAGTCGCGCAGCTCGTCGTGCTGGTGCTTCGCGGTGCCGAGCAGCGCGACGATGCCGAGCGCGCCGATGTTGGTCACGGCGTACGAGAGCAGGTAGAAGAGGATGGCCGCCTTGCCCGCGCTGTTGGCCGAGACGATGCCGAGCAGCATGTAGCCGGCGTGCGCGATGCTCGAATACGCGAGCATCCGCTTGATGTTGCTCTGCACGACGCCGACGACGGTCCCGAGAATCATCGTCGCGGCGGCCACCACGGCGAGAATGGGAATCCAGTGGACCTGGAGCGGCTCGAGCGCCGACAGGAACACGCGCACGAACGCGGCGAAGGCCGCGGCCTTGACGCCCGTCGACATGAACGCCGTGACGATCGTCGGCGCTCCCTCGTACGCGTCGGGCGTCCACATGTGGAACGGCACGGCCGAGATCTTGAACGCGAAGCCCACCGCGAGCAGCCCGACGGCCAGCAGCGCGAGCATCGGCGGCGCGCCGGTGGCCTGCGCGGACAGCGCCCGGCCGATGTCCTCGATGCGCGTCGAGCCGTTCGAGACCGCGAAGGCGAACGCAATCCCGTAGAGGAAGAACGCGCTCGAGAACGCACCGAGCAGGAAGTACTTGAACGCCCCTTCCGAACCCGCCGGGCTCTCGCGGCGAATCCCCGTCAGCACGTACACCGCGAGCGAGAGGATCTCGAGCGCGATGAAGATCACGAGCAGGTCGGTCGCCGCGGCCATCATCATCATGCCGCTGATGGCAAAGAGCGTCAGCGCGTAATACTCGCCCGCGGGGATGTGCTCGCGCTCCACCACGTCGTTCGAGAACATCATCGTCAGGATGCCGATGACGCAGAGAACGAGGTTGATGAACAGCGCGAAATTGTCGGATCGGATGACGAAGAAGCTGTGCGCGTCGGTGTTCCACAGGAACAGCGAGGCCACCGCGGCCCCCACCAGCCCGATCAGGCCGAACCCGTAGATCGGCATGCGCTCGCCCGGCAGGCGGATCGCTTCGGCCAGCATGGCCGCGACCGCCGAGAGCACGACGATGACGATGGGGATGATGGCGGCGTAGTCAGTCATATTTTCTTGTCGCTTGCCGCAGCCCGTCGCTCGCAGCTCGTGGCTCGTGGCTCGCTGGTCGCAGCTCGTGGCTCGTGGCTCGTGGCTCGTGGCTCGTCGCTCGTCGCTCGTGGTTCGCGGCTCGCTGGTCGTCCCCGAGCCCCGAGCCCCGGCTGCGAAGCGCGTGCGGTCGCCGGCATGCGCCCCTCGATGCGGGCGATCGTGCGGACGATCGAGGGCTCCATCGGGCGCAGGAAGAGCGCGGGCGCGACCCCCATGAAGATGGCGACGGCGGCCGACGGGATCATCATCCCCCACTCGCGCGCGTTCAGGTCCGGCAGTCCCCGGTTCTTCTCGTTCGTGACGCGCCCGTAGTTCACACGCTGGAACATCCACAGCATGTAGACGGCCGACAGGATCACGCCGGTCGCCGCACACGCGGTCAGCCGCGGGTCCCACCGGAACGCGCCGATCAGGATCAGGAACTCGCCGACGAACCCGTTCGTGCCCGGGAGCGCGATCGACGAGAGCGTGATGAGCAGGAACGCGGCCACCAGGCGCGGCATCACCGCCTTGAGGCCGCCGAACTCGGAGATGAGCCGCGTGTGCCGGCGGTCCGAGAGCATGCCGACGATCATGAACAGCGCGCCGGTGCTGACCCCGTGGTTCACCATCTGGTACACCGCGCCCTGGACCCCCTGGACGTTCACCGCGCACAGTCCCAGGACGACGAAGCCGAGATGGCTGACGCTCGAGTAGGCCACGAGCTTCTTCAGATCCGGCTGCACCATCGCGACGAGCGCGCCGTAGATGATCCCGATGACGGCGAGGAGCGCGATCCACGGCGCGAACACGTGCGCCGCGTCCGGGAACAGCGGGAACGCGAACCGCAGCAGGCCGTAGGTGCCCATCTTCAGCATCACGCCCGCGAGGATCACCGAGCCGGCCGTCGGCGCCTCGACGTGCGCGTCGGGCAGCCACGTGTGGAACGGGAAGAGCGGCACCTTGATCAGGAACGCGAGCGCGAAGGCGAGGAAGAACCACTTCTGCATCGCCCACGGCAGCGTGACGGTGTGGAGCTCCCGGAGATCGAAGCTCGGCGCGCCGTTGGCGGCCGAGTACGCCCACGCCAGGCCGATGATGGCGATGAGCATGAGGACGCTGCCCGCCATCGTGTAGAGGATGAACTTCACCGCCGCGTAGATGCGGCGCTCGTAGCCCCAGATCCCGATGAGGAAGTACATCGGAATCAGCACGGCGTCCCAGAACAGATAGAAGAGGAACAGATCGATGGCGACGAACACGCCGAGCAGCGCCGTCTCGAGCGCGAGCAGGAAGAAGCAGAAGACCTTCACGCTCTTGTGGACCGCCGCCCACGACGACAGCAGCGCCAGCGGCGTCAGGAAACCGGTGAGCACGACGAGGAAGAGGCTGATCCCGTCGACGCCGAGGAGATACTGGATGCCGAAGGCCGGGAGCCACGCGCGCTGCTCCACGAACTGGTAGTCCGCCGACGCCGGATCGAAGCGCCACCACAGGTAGAGCGTGGCGGCAAAAGTGACGAGCGACACGGCCAGCGACAGCCCCCGCACGAGCGGCTCGCGATCGTGACGGTCGCCGCGCCCGCCCGCGGCGAGGACGAGCAGCGCCCCCGCCAGCGGCAGGAACACGATTACTGACAGCATATCGACTCGCGCATCATCGCCACAGGTACCAGCCGAGAATGAGGACCACGCCGAGGAACAGCGACGCCGCGTAGGTCCGGACCGAGCCGGTCTGCGCGCGGCGGAGCCCGCGGCTCCCGGCGCCCACGCTCAGCCCGACCCCGTTGACCGCGCCATCGATGATCCCGACGTCGACCCCCTTCCAGAGGCCGCTCGTCGAGAGCAGCCGGATCGGCTGCACCACCGCCGCGTCGTAGATCTCGTCCACGTAGTACTTGTTGAGGAGCAGCCGGTGCAGCGCGGCGAACCGCCGCGCCATCCTATCGGAGGCCGCGCGGTTGCGCAGCCAGAAGTACATCGCGATGCCGATGCCGGCGAAGGCGATTCCCGTCGACACCGCCATCAGCGTCAGCTCGCGTCCCGTGTCCTCGTGGGGCTCGGCAGCCGGCGGCACGTCCACCAGCGGGGCGCCCGGCTCCGTCGCGGCCGCTTCACGGCTCACTTCGAAACTCGGATCGAGGAACGTCTCGATGCGGTTGCTTCCCCAGATCGCATGGGGAACGCCGATGAACCCGGCGACGATCGAACCAATCGCAAGGACGATCAGCGGGATCGCCATCGACGGCGGCGCATCGTGAAGATGGGCACCCTCATGCGCGTGGGACGCGTGCGTCGCGCCGTGCGTGCGGTCCACCGCCGGCAGATCCGAATAGACCGGCCCCGGAAGCGGCGGAACCGGTGCGCCCGGCTCCTCTTCCTCCGGACGGACGGGCGCGGCCGGCGCGTCGTGCCGGCGCTCGCCGTGGAAGGCCATGAACACGAGGCGGAACATGTAGGTCGCGGTCAGCAGCGACGTGACGATGCCGATGAGCCAGAGCAGCGGCCGGCCGTTCCACCCGTTGACGGCGGTGCCCGTGAACGTGCGAAACAGAATCTCGTCCTTGCTGAAGAAGCCGGAGAGCGGCGGCACCCCGGCAATCGCGATGGCGCCGGTCAGGAACGTCCAGTACGTGACGGGCAGCGCCTTCTTCAGGCCGCCCATGTTGCGAAGGTCCTGTTCGCCCGCCAGCGCGTGAATCACCGCGCCCGATCCGAGGAACAGCAGCGCCTTGAAGAACGCGTGCGTGTAGAGATGGAAGATGCCCGCCGCATACGCGCCCATCCCCATCGCCAGGAACATGTACCCGAGCTGCGACACGGTCGAGTACGCGAGCACCCGTTTGATGTCGTTCTGAACGAGACCGATCGTGCCGGCCATCAGCGCCGTCGCCACGCCAATCCCGGCGACCACCGCCAGCGTCGTCGGCGCATGGCTGAAGAGCACGGCATTGCGCGCGATCATGTACACGCCCGCCGTCACCATCGTCGCCGCGTGGATCAGCGCGGAGACCGGGGTCGGGCCTTCCATGGCGTCGGGCAGCCAGACGTAGAGAGGAATCTGGGCGGATTTGCCCGTGGCGCCGAGGAAGAGCAGCAGCGTCGCCGCGGTCATCAACCCGAACGTCGCGGTCTCGGGCGCGCGCGCGGCCGCCGCGAGGGCGACGCCCTGGAAGTCGAGCGTGTGGAAGCTGGCGAAGAGCAGCAGCATCCCCAGGATGAACCCGAAGTCGCCGATGCGGTTGACGACGAACGCCTTCTTGCCGGCGTCAGCCGCCGGTTTCTTGCGGAACCAGAACCCAATCAGCAGGTAGGAGCAGAGCCCGACCCCCTCCCAGCCGATGAACATGACCGGAAAGTTCGCTCCGAGCACCAGCACCAGCATGAACGACGCGAAGAGGTTCAGATACGAGAAGTACCGCGCGTACTCGCCGTCGGTCTCCTCGTGCATGTAGCCGATCGAGTAGACGTGGATCAGCGCGCCGATGCCGGTCACGACGAGGATCATCACCGTCGCGAGCGGATCCACGCGCAGCGCGAACGGAATCTGCAGGTCGCCGGAGGGCAGCCACGTGAACAGCGTCTGCTCGATCGCGTGCCCGCCGGAGATCACCGTCCACCCCGTGATCGCCGCCACGAGGAACGCGGCGACCATCACCAGGCACGCCAGCCCGCCGGAGACGGTTTTCGAGAGGCGTCGTCCCACGAACGCGTTGATCACGAACCCCGCGAAGGGCAGTAACGGAATCAGTACCAACATCAATGTCTCTGTAGGGGCCGTTCGCGAACGGCCCCTACCATTTGAGCGCCGTGAACGCGTCCGGGTTCAGCGTCTCCCTGTGGCGGAACAGCGAGATGACGAGCGCGAGACCGACGGCGGCTTCGGCGGCGGCCACGGTCATGACGAAGAAGGTGATGATCTGGCCGTCGACCGTGCCGAGGTACCGGCCGACGGCGACGAAGGTCAGGTTCACCGCGTTCAGCATGATCTCGATCGACAGCAGCACCGTGATCAGGTTGCGCCGCAGGAACACGCCGGCGGTGCCGATGGCGAACAGGACCCCCGACAGCACGAGGTAGTAGTTCAGCGGAACCATCTCAGTGTTCCCTCCGCGCGAGGACGACCGCGCCAATCATCGCGACGAGGATGAGCACCGACGTGGCCTCGAACGCGAAGGCGTGGCGCGTGAAGAGCGAGGCGCCGATGAGCGCGACCGAACTGACCGAGGCCGCGGCGGGGTCCTGCGGGAACCACCCCAGGCCGATGCGCGAGAGCGCCCAGACGATCTCGGCGCCCAGCAGCAGCGACAGGATCACGCCGATCCGGATCCCCGTCGGGCCGAGCAGCGCGGACACGGCCGGCGGCGCCGGCTCCTCGCGCGGCACGTTCAGCAGCATGACCACGAAGAGGAAGAGCACCATGATCGCGCCGGCGTAGATGATGATCTGCGTCACGGCCGTGAACGGCGCGTCGAGCAGGACGTACAGCCCCGCCAGCGCGCCGAACGACGTGATGAGCAGCATCACGCTGTGCATCGGGTTCTTCTGTCCGACGACAAGCACCGACGCGACGACGGCGATGGCGGCAAAAATGTAGAAAGCGATTACGTCCATTACCCAATCCACAAAATCAATGCCGCGGTCGCCAGCAGGTTCAGCACGGCGACCGGCAGCAGGTACTTCCAGCCGAACTCCATCAGTTGGTCGTAGCGGTAGCGCGGCAGCGTCCACCGCATCCACACGTAAAAGAACAGGATCAGGAACACCTTGACGAGGAACCAGACCCACGCGAGCCAGTCGGGCAGGAAGGGTCCCAGCCATCCTCCGAGGAAGAGGCTCGTCGCGACCGCCGAGACGGTGACCATGTTCACGTATTCCGCCAGGAAGAACATGGCGAAGCTCATCGAGCTGTATTCGGTGTGGTACCCCGCCACCAGCTCCTGTTCCGCCTCGGGAAAGTCGAACGGCGCGCGGTTGGTCTCGGCCACGCCGGCGGTCATGAAAATGAGGAACCCGATCGGCTGGAGGAAGACATACCAGCGCGGGATGAACCCCCACCACGTGCCCGCCTGGTTCAGCACGATCTCGCGCAGCGAGAGCGACCCGGCCAGCATGATGACCGCGGCGAGCGCCAGGCCGTAGGACAGCTCGTAGCTGATCATCTGCGCGGACGAACGCAGCCCCCCGAGCAGCGAGTACTTGCTGTTCGAGCTCCAGCCGGCGAGCACGATGCCGTAGATGCCCATCGAGGTGATCGCGAAGATCACGAGTACCGCGACGTTGACGTCGGTCACCTGGAGCGGGATGGGCTGATCGAGCAGGCCCCAGAGCGTCGTGCTGGTGCCGAACGGAATCACCGCAAACGCCGCGAACGCCGCCGCCGCCGAGATGACCGGCGCGATCGCGAACAGCAGCGCGTCGGCCGCCTTCGGCCGGAGCTCCTCCTTGAAGAGCAGCTTGATGACGTCGGCAAACGGCTGCAGGACCCCTTCGAAGCCGACACGGTTCGGCCCGTTCCGATCCTGGATGTACGCGCAGACCTTGCGCTCCATCCAGACCATGAACGCCGCCGACAGCACGAGCATGTTGAAGACGACGAGAATCAGCCCGAGGTGGGCGAGAACGGCCGGGGGAGGCAGCCAGGCGGGCATCAGTGCGCTCCCGCCGCCACCCGCCATCCGCGCCAGTCGGACGGCACGGTGCACCGCCCCTCACGCACGTGGTCCTCGAACTCCGACCTGAAGTTCTTGACCGTGGTGAGCGCGGGCGCCGCCGCGGCATCGCCAAACGGGCACAGCGTCTTGCCGGCGATGTTGCCCGCGACGCTCGCGATCAGATCGATGTCGCGCATCGACCCTTCGCCGTTCTCGAGGCGCGTGAGGATCTTGTACAGCCAGTCGCCGCCTTCGCGGCACGGTGTGCACTTCCCGCACGATTCGTGCCTGTAGAAGTACATCAGGTTCTTCGCGACCCAGACCATGCAGGTCGTCTCGTCCATGACGATGATCGCCGCCGATCCCAGCATCGATCCCGCCTTCGCCACGTCGTCGAAGCTCGCCGGAATATCGAGCTGGTCGGGCAGCAGCATCGGCACCGACGATCCGCCGGGAATGACCGCCTTGAGCCGATGGCCGTCGCGCACGCCTCCCGCATAGTCGAAAATCAGCTCGCGCAGCGTCGTCTTCATCGTGGCTTCGTAGACGCCGGGCTTCTTGACATGGCCGCTGACGCAGTACAGCTTCGGGCCGAAGTTCTTGTCCGGGCCGAGCGACGTGTACCACTCGACGCCGTTCAGCACGATGCCCGGGACGTTGCAGAGCGTCTCGACGTTGTTCACGGCCGTCGGGCAGTTGTAGATGCCGGACACGGCCGGGAACGGCGGCTTGATGCGCGGCTGCGCGCGCTTGCCCTCGAACGACTCGATGAGGGCGGTTTCCTCGCCCGCTTCGTACGCGCCGGCGCCGCGATGGATGACGATGTCGCAATCGAAGCCGGTGCCCAGGATGTTCTTGCCGACGTAGCCCTTGTCGTAGGCCTTCGCCAGCTCGGCCTCGAGCACCTTCTGCACGTGATAGAACTCGCCGCGGATGTAGATGTAGGCGACCTTCGCGCCGATGGCCCAGCACCCGATGAGACACCCCTCGAAGACGAGGTGCGGGTTGCGCTCCATGAGCACGTGGTCCTTGAACGTGCCGGGCTCGCTCTCGTCGGCGTTGCAGGCGATGTACTTCGGCAGCGGCGTGTCCTTCAGGACGAACTGCCACTTCAGCCCGGTGGGAAAACCGGCGCCGCCGCGCCCGCGCAGCCCCGAGGCCTTCACCATCTCGATGACGTCGCCGGGCTTCATGGCGAGCGCCTTCTTCAGCCCCTCGTATCCCTGGTGCTGAAGGAAGAAATCCAGGGTGTGGCCGTTGGGCTCTCTAACGTACCGTGTCAGGACTGGATCCATGCTCCTGCTTGTCTCTGTCAACGCCAAACTTCAAACTTCAAACGCCAAAGCCAAGACCAACTTCAAATTTCAAACCTCAAACTTTGGAGTTTGTAATTTGTAGTGGCTTTGGAGTTTGAAGTTTGAAGTTTGGAGTTGTCATTTCTCAACCTTCAAATGGCACCCGCTCAGCGCGGCTTCGCCCTTGGCTTTGATGTCATCGATCAGTTTCGAACAGCTCTCCGGCGTCGCGTGTTCGTGCCAGTGCTCGTTGTTGACCATCACGACGGGCGCGCGGTCGCACGCGCCGAGGCACTCGAATTCGAGCAGCGTGAACATCCCCGACGGGTCTGTTTCGCCGACCTTGATGCCGAGCTTCTCGGAGAGCGACTCGGTCACCCGCTCGGCGCCGTTCAACGCGCACGACAGCGTGCGGCACACCTGGAGCACGTACTTGCCGACCTTCTCCTTGAAGAACATCACGTAGTAGGTCGCGACGTCTTCGACTTCGGCGGGCGTCAGGTCCAGGATGCCCGCGACGTGCCGCATGCCGTTCGCCGTGAGGTACCCCTCCTGCTCCTGCACCAGGTACAGCGCGGCGAGCACCGCGGACCGCTTCCGCTCCGGCGGATACTCCGTCAGGATCTCGTCCAGCTTCGCGCGGCGCTCCGGCGTGAAGACGAACGGCGCCCCTTCGTCGGCGATCTTGCGCTCCGAGTGGTGGAACCGCCCGGGGTCGTACTCCATCAGCGGATGGAAGCTCATCGATCCACGTCTCCCATGACCACGTCGGTCGAGCCGATGACGGCGATGACGTCGGCGATGAGGCCCCCGACGATCGCCCGGGGCAGCGCCTGGCAGGCATAAAACGACGGCGGTCGCAGCTTGATCCGGTACGGCCGGTTCGTGCCGTCCGAGACAATGCTGAAGCCGTGCTCGCCGCGCGGCCCCTCGACCGGCACGTAGGACTCCCCCGCCGGCACGGTGAATCCCTGTGAATAGATCAGGAAGTGCTGGATGAGCGCTTCCATCTCCGAGTAGACCTTGTCCTTCGGCGGCGGGACGATGCGGTAGTCCTGGATGTCGTAGACACCGCGCGGCGTGATGCGGGCGAGCGCCTGGCGCGCGAGCCTCGTGCTCTGGCGCATCTCCTCGATGCGCACGAGGTACCGGTCGTACACGTCGCCGATCGTACCGGTCGGAACCATGAAATCGTAGGTCTCGTACCCGAGGTAGGGGAACGCCTTGCGCACGTCGTACGGCACGCCGGCGGCGCGCGCGATCGGTCCGACGAGCCCGTAGGCGACCGCATCCTCTTTACCGATAATCCCGACGTTGCGGGTGCGTTTCAGCCAGATCTGGTTCCTGGTCAGCAGCGCCTCGTATTCGTCGAGCTTCGACGGGAACGCGTCGAGGAAGCTCGAGACCGCCTCGTGGAAGCCGGGCGGCAGGTCCTCGCGCAGCCCGCCGATGCGGATGTAGCTGGGGAACATGCGGAAGCCGGCGATCATCTCGTTGATGTTGAGCAGCTGCTCGCGCTCGCGGAAGCAGTACATCATCACCGAGACCGCGCCAATCTCGAGGCCGTGCGTGGCGAGCCAGACCAGGTGGGAGTTGAGCCGCTGCAGCTCCGCGAGCAGGACGCGGATGTTCTGCACGCGCTCCGGCATCTCGACGCCGAGCAGGCGCTCGACCGAGAGGCAGAACGCCAGGCTGTTGGACTGCGCGGCGAGGTAATCCATCCGCTCGACGAGCGGGATCACCTGCTGCCACTTCTTCTGTTCGGCCGTCTTCTCGATGCCGGTGTGGAGGTAGCCGATCGTGGTGTCGGCGCCGACGACCGATTCCCCCGCGAGCTGCAGCACGAGCCGCAGCACGCCGTGGGTGCTGGGATGCTGCGGCCCCATGTTGACGGTCATTATCTCGGAGCGAAGCTCGGGCATCTCACATTACCTGTAGCGCAGCCCTTCAGGGCTGCACGCGGCCGGTCGGCAGGCCTGACGGCCTGCGCTACGAAAGGCCGCGTTCCACCAGTTCACAGATGGCGTGTATCACCGTCCGGTGCACCTCTTGCACGCGCGCTGTTGACTCCTCCGGCACGTTGACGTGGATATCGGCCGCCGCGCCGATCGGACCGCCGTCGCCGCCGGTCAGCGCCAAGGTCCGCAGTCCACGGGCCCGCGCCGCCTCGAGCCCCTTCAGCACGTTGGGCGAGCGGCCGCTCGTCGAGATCCCGCACGCCACATCGCCGGCCCGGCCGAGCGCCTCGATCTGGCGGGCGAAGACCCGGTCGAAGGCGTAGTCGTTGGCCAGGCTGGTCAGCACGCTCGTGTCGGTCGTCAGCGCGAGCGCGGCGAGCGCCCGGCGCTCGCGCGCGAAACGGCCGACCAGCTCCGCCGCCATGTGCTGGGCGTCGGCGGCGCTGCCGCCGTTGCCGAAGACCAGCAGCTTGCCTCCCGCCTGGCACGTGGTGCCGATGGCGTCGGCCGCGGCCACAATCGCGCCCGCATCCATCGCGCGCATTCGCGTGTGCAGCGCGATGGTGCTGTCGAAGATCGCCGCCACGACCTCCGCCGATCCGCTGCGCGCCGCCATCAGTCCTTCCGCGCCCGATCGCGGTTCGCCTCGATATTCGCGACGAACTGCTCGGCGGAGACCTGCAGCGCCTCGTACGTCTTGACCTTCTGCCTGATCTGTACCGGGTAGTCCTTGCGCAGCGGGAACCCCTCCCAGTCTTCCGGCATCAGCACGCGCCGCAGATCGGGATGGTTGTCGAAATGCACGCCGAACAGGTCGTAGACCTCGCGCTCGGCCCAGTTCGCCGCGGGCCAGACGTCGGACACCGTCGGCACGTGCGAGGGCTCGCCGGAGACGCGCACTTTCATGCGCAGCCGTCTGGGTGTCTCGCCGAAGCCCGGGATCCCGAGACTGGCGAGGAGGTAGATGACCTCGAAGCGCGGCTCCCGCGGGTGGTAGTCCACCGCGGTGACGTCCGCGAGCAGCGCGAAGCCGAGCACGTCGCGCAGCGCGAGCGCGGTCGCCGGAAGGTGCTCGGGCGCGACGTAGATGGTCGGCATCCCGTCGCGCGACGGCACTTCTTCGAACGCACCCTCTCCCACGGCCTGTTTCAGGGAGTCGAACATATTCTGTTTCTGCAGCGGGACCCCAATCGGCCAATCAACAATTCGCAATACGAGCAGTCAACAATTCGCAATCCGCAATTATCCGAATGCCCTCTGCTGGTCGATCTTCTTCTGCAACTGCACGATTCCGTAGATCAGCGACTCCGGACGCGGCGGGCAGCCGGGCACGAAGACATCCACCGGCACCACCTGGTCGACCCCCTGCACGATCGCGTAGTTGTCGAACACGCCGCCGACCGACGCGCACGCGCCCATGGAGATGACGTATTTCGGCTCGGGCATCTGGTCGTAGATGCGCCGGAGCACGGGGGCCATCTTGCGCGACAGCCGCCCGGCCACGATCATCAGGTCCGACTGGCGGGGCGATCCGCGGAAAACCTCCGCGCCGAAACGGGCGATGTCGTAGCGCGAGGCGCTCATCGACATCATCTCGATCGCGCAGCAGGCGAGCCCGAACGTCACCGGCCAGATGGAGGATCGGCGCGCCCACTGCACCATCTTCTCGACGGTCGTGGTCAGAATCGGGATTTCAAGGTGGTCCGGCATGCGTACGGTTCCTATGGTTTCTCGTGGCCCCAATCGAGTACGCCTTTGCGCCACACGTAAATGTAGCCGGTGAGCAGCAGCGCGAAGAACGCGAGGAGCTGGATGAACCCCGTCCAGCGCAGCTCGCGCAGCGCCATCGCGAACGGGTAGAGGAACGCCACCTCGATGTCGAACAGCAGGAAGATCATCGCCACCAGGTAGAACTTGACGGGGTGGCGCTCGCGGGCGTCGCCGACCGGGGGCATCCCGCATTCGTACGGGGCGAGTTTCTCGGCGGTCGGCTTTTTCGGCCCCAGGAAGTGCGACAGGAGCACGCTGCCGCCCCCGAAGCCCGCTCCGAGGCCGATCATGATCAGGATGGGAACCCAGCCGTGCATGCGCCTACCGAACCCTTGGCTCGCCGAAGCCTCGGCGAAGGCGGCGGCCGCGCTTGTGAATGTTTTCTCAAGGCGCCGCCAAAAAAAGCGCGTGCCGCCTCCGCCGAGGCTCCGGCGAGCCAGGCTCGGGTGGACGCGACATGAATGATCAGGCCGGCCGCAAGCGGCGCCGCCGATCACGGAATGCTATCACGCCTCTCGCTGAAATGGCAGAATGTGCCGATGCGCCTCGCGTGGTTCAGTCCGATGCCGCCGGTGCCGACGGGCGTGGCGGCATGCAGCGCCGAGGTGGTCGCCGCGCTGCGCGCCGCACACGACATCGACGTGTTCGTCGACGAGCCTGTCGCACATGCGTGCGCGACCGCCGAGGAAGGTTCCGCCCTGGCCGCCGGAGCTTCAGCGAAGGCGGCCGGAGCCTCGGCGAAGGCGGCGCATGATTTCGTGTGGCTCCACCGCCGCGCGCCGTACGACCTGGTCGTGTACCAGCTCGGCAACTCCTCGCACCACGACTATGAGTGGCCGTACGTCTTCAGGTATCCGGGTCTCGCGGTCCTGCACGACGCGCACCTGCACCATGCGCGAGCGGCCGCGCTCCTGCGGACGAAGCGCGCCGCGGACTACCGCGCCGAGTTCAAGGCGAACCATCCGGACGCGAGTGCCGATCTGGCCGAGCTGGCGATCGCCGGCTTCGACACCCACCTTCATTACTACTGGCCCATGACCCGGCTCGTCGTGGGTGTCTCGCGGCTGACCGCGGTGCACGCCGCCGCGAGCGCCGCGGGCCTCGCGGACGAGAACCCGTCGGCGGCGATCGAGACCATCCGGCTGGGGCACGGCGTCGAGGTCGGCGACGACGAGGCGCGCGCCGCGCGCGCGCGCGTGCGAGCGAGCTACGGCATCGGCGAGGACCGGCTCGTCTTCGGCGTGTTCGGCGGCCTCGCCCCGGAGAAGCGCCTGCCGCAGGTGCTCGAGGCCTTCGCGGCGGTCCTGCCCTACGCGCCGGCGGCGCACCTGCTCCTGGCGGGGGCGTCCGCGGCTCACTACGACGTCAAGGCAGATATCGCCCGCCGCGGACTCGATGCGCGCGTGACGCTCACGGGGTATCTCGACACCGACGAGGCGCTCACCGCCGCGATCGCGGCATCCGACGTGGCGCTGAACCTCCGCTGGCCCACCGCGCGTGAAGTGTCCGGCCCGTGGCTGCGATCCCTCGCCGCGGGCAAGCCGACCGTCATCATCGATCTCGCGCACCTTGCTGATGTACCGTCGGTCGATCCCCGGACGTGGCGACCAAACATGTCGGGCCACGAGCCAGTCACTGTCGCTGTCGACATCATGGATGAAGACCATTCGTTGCGGCTGGCGATGCGCCGGCTTGCCACCGACGCGGCGCTGCGCGGCTCGCTCGGGCGGGCCGGGCGCGAATACTGGCGCCGCGAACATTCGCCGGCGATGATGCTGGAGGATTACCGCCGCGTCATCGGGCGTGCCGCGAGCCTCCCTGCTCCGGCGGTCACGCTGCCGCCGCACCTCCGTAACCGTGGAGACGGCACGCTCCGCGCGATCCTCGACGAAATGGGGTGCAGCTCCGCGTGTGAGCTGTGATTTTGCAGTAGGCAGTATGCAGTATGTGGTAGGCAGTGAATCGAGCCGTCGAGCTGACTCTCGACAGCGTGACAGCGTGATCCGCTGCCTACTGCCTACTGCCTGCTATTTCAGACACGCCAATGGGGTAAGATTTGACCATACGCCTGAACGGCGAGCCGTTCGAGATCGCCGGACCCGTCAGCATCAGCACGCTGCTCGCCGAACTGAAGATCGACCCCCGGCAGGTTGCGGTCGAGCGCAACCTCGCTGTCATCAAGAGAGACAGGTACGAGACGACCATGATTGGCGAGGGTGACGAAATCGAGGTCGTCAAGTTTGTCGGCGGGGGGTCGCGCGATTGCTGAATGCGAATTGGCGATTGCGGATCCTACTGGCGATTGCCGATTGGGGATTGGCGCGCAATCGACGATCATCAATCCGCGATACGATCTGCAATCCGAAACAGGGAATCCGCGATGACGATTGACTCGTTGGTGATCGCAGACAAGGCCTTCCGTTCGCGTCTCATTGTCGGTACAGGCAAGTACCCCTCGCACACCATCATGCGGGACGCGCATCGGGCGGCGGGAACCGAGATGGTGACCGTCGCGGTGCGGCGGGTGAACCTGACGGACAAGACGAAGGAATCGCTGATCGACTACATCGATCGCCAGTCCATCTTCATCCTCCCGAACACCGCCGGGTGTTACACAGCCGACGAGGCGATCCGGACGGCGCGGCTCGGGCGCGAGGTGGGCTTGTCGAACTGGGTCAAGCTCGAGGTGATTGGCGACGAGCGGACCCTGTTTCCCGACAACGTGGCGCTGCTCGAGGCGACGCGCGCGCTCGTGAAGGAAGGCTTCGTCGTGCTTCCGTACACGAACGACGATCCGGTCATCTGCCGGAAGCTCGAGGAGGCGGGGGCCGCGGCCGTGATGCCGCTTGGCGCGCCGATCGGCTCGGGGCTCGGCATCCAGAATCCCGAGAACATCCGCATCATCAAGGACCAGGCGCGCGTGCCGGTCATCGTGGACGCCGGCGTCGGCACCGCGTCGGACGCGGCGATCGCCATGGAGCTGGGGGCCGACGGCGTGCTGATGAACACCGCGATCGCGCTCGCCCGGGATCCGGTCGCCATGGCGGAAGCCATGAAGCTGGCGGTCGAAGCGGGCCGGCTCGCCTTCCGCGCGGGACGCATCCCGAGGCGCAGCCTCGCGTCGCCGAGCAGCCCCGTCGAGGGGCTGATCGGGGCGGGAGCGCCCGCGCGCTCCTAGCGCCACATGGCAGACCCTGCGCACGAGAGCCTGGAGGCCACCCTCGAACGCCTGAAACAGGAGCGCGACGAGGCGGACCGCCGCTACAACGAGGCGCTGACCGCGCTCGATCGCGCGATGACGCCCGTGGTCGATCTCCCCGGTGTCCCTCCCGGGTTCGATGAACATCAGGTGACGCCGCTCAACGAGGCGTGGAACATCCTCCCCGCGCCGCCGCCGGCGGCGGCCGGCCTCACGGGACGGCTCGCCGGCTTCATCTGGCGCACCATCGGCCCCCACCTCCAGCGGCAGCTCAGGTTCAACTCGCTGCTCGTGGATCACGTCAACCGGAACACGGCCGCCGCGCGTGACGCGCATCGCGCGATGGAAGCGGGCGTCCGCTCGCTGCGGGCCCAATCCGCCGCGCTGGCGGAGTTCCACGGGCGCCTGCTGCTGTACCTGCAGCAGATCACCGCTTACGTGGATACCAAGGACCGCGACACCGCCGGCGGACAGCTCGTCCTGAACGGGGCCCTCAGCGGACTTGCCGAGGATCTCGCGAAGCGATGGGAATCCCTCACCGCGCGCGAGCGGCGCTACGAGACGCACGCGGCGGCGCTCGGTGCCGGGCATGACGAGCTGCGCGGCATGATCGGCATTGCGCAGCAGGCGATCCTGACGCTGAAGCGCGAGCTCGAATCGGTGCGGCCGTCCGGCTCCGCTCCATCAGCCGCGCCACGCGTCGGGCAGGCCGGCGCGCCGGAACCGCCGCGCGATGCCTTCGCACCGGCGCTCGACGCGTACAAGTACGTGGGGTTCGAGGATCGCTTCCGCGGCTCTCCTGAGGCGATCCGGGAGCGGTTCGAGTCCTACTTGCCGCTCTTCGACGCGCGCGCTGATGTGCTGGACGTCGGCTGCGGGCGCGGGGAGTTCCTCGACCTCCTCAACGCCCGCGGCATCGCGTGCCGCGGCATCGACCTGAACCACGAGATGGCGGAGGTGTGCCGCGCCCGCGGTCTCGACGTCACCGAGGCGGACGCGGTCGGCTACCTGTCGTCGATCCCCGATGGCTCTCTCGGCGGACTGTTCGCGGCGCAGGTCGTCGAACACCTCGAGCCCGGCTACCTGCTTCGTTTCCTGGAGCTCGCGTTCCACACGCTGCGCCCCGGCGGCCGCCTCGTGCTCGAGACGTTGAACCCGGCGTGCTGGGTCGCGTTCTTCGAGAGCTACATCCGCGACATCACGCACGCCTGGCCGCTCCATCCCGAGACGCTCAAGTACCTGGTCGTCGCCAGCGGCTTCACCCGCGCGGACATTGAATTCCGATCGCCGGTGCCGCCCGAAGACCGACTCCAGCCGATCGGGCTGCCGCCGGGAACCGGCGCGGCGCTGGCCGGCCTGACCGAGGCGTTCAACAGCAACGTGGAAAAGCTGAACGCCCGCATGTTCACCTACATGGACTACGCGGTCGTCGCCGAGAAAGGCTCGATCCAGCCATGATGCGCACCCGTCGGTTCATTTCCGGCTTCACCGTTTTCGTGGTTCTTGTCGGCGGGGTGTTGCCGATCTTCGCGCAACGCGCCGTCAAACGGCCGCCCGCGAAGACCGCGCCCGCCAAGCCGCCTGCGGCCAAGCCGCCGTCCGCACCACGACGCCCGCAGGCCGTCCCTTTCGCGCCCGGCGAGACGCTGACCTACGACATCTCCTGGGCCTCGTACGTCACCGCCGGGACCGCGACCCTCACGGTGAAGGAGAAGAAGGCCTCCTACAGCTCCGACGCGTACTACATCGTGGCCGAAGGCCAGCCGACCGCGCTGCTCTCGAAGCTGTACGAGCTCTACTACAAGGTCGACACGCTGCTCGACGTGTACACCCTCCTGCCTCAGCGCGGCTCGGTCTTCAGCAAGGAGGGCAAACGTCAGCGGATGAAAACGACCATGTTCGACCACAGGACGAACACGGCGCACTACGAGGTGCAGACGCGGACCCTCGTGAAGAAGGACCTGCGCATGCCGGCCTACTCGCAGGATCCCCTCGGGGCCGTATACGTGCTCCGCGCCCTGGCGCTGAAGGTGGGCGATCGCTTCTCGGTGCCGATCTGCGACGCCGGGGAGACCTACACGATCGACGTGGCTGTTGCGTCGCCGGAACCGGTGAAGACCGGACTGGGCGAGATTCGAGCCTGGCGCATTACGCCCACGCTGCCCAGGGACCAGACGGCCGGAGCCCGGCGGCTGACGCTATGGTTGTCGGACGATGCGCGGCGACTGCCGGTGCGGATGCAGGCACAGCTCGCCGTGGGCTCGTTCGATTTGACGCTCCGCAGCGTCAAGTGATCAGGGTACTGGGGGTGTCTTGAGGGCCGCGAGACGTCTACGCACGGGGCGACGGTGATTGGGACGCGGACCCGAGTCCAGCACGTCGCGGCGGTCGCCGGGTGGGTCACCCTCCTGGTGCCACTTGTGGTCGTGCTGCTGTCGCTGGCTATCTCGTCCGACAGCAACTGGACCGTGCGAGCGGCTCTGGCCGGATTCGGCATCCTCGCGGTCGCCCGACCGGCTGCGGCTCTCCTCGTGGCGACCGCGCTGATCGGCTTCGGGGGCATCCTGTCTCACCTCGCCGGGGTTCCGTCCCTGCGTCTCACCGAAGCCCTCGTCGTCACTTGTGTCGCGGGGTGTGTCCTCCGAGCGCTCCCGCCCGGCGGCCGGTTTCGACGTGCGCTGACCGGCCAGATCTCAGCGCCGATCGCGCTGTTCGCGATTGCGGCCGTGGCCTCCATGACGGTGTGGCTGCGCGTTCAGCAAGTCGAGACCGGATTCGCGCCGGCGTTCGTCAAGTCGCTGCTCCGGTTCGCGACCCGCGGCTATTTCGGCGAGCCCGGCGACTTCGGGCTGATGGTCTCGACCGCCGTCATTCTCGAAGGTCTGGCCTTGTACGTCGCCGTCGGCGTGCTCTGTCGAGTGAACGCCACCTTCTTCAAGCAAGCGCTGCGCATGTTCGCACTGGGCGGCGCCGGCCTCGCGGTGATGAGCGTCGTTCGCCTGGCGGAAATCCACCTTCGCAATCCGAACGCGATCGCGTTCCTGCGGACGACCCCCGACGGGCTCCGGATCTCGCCCCAGATACCGGACTACATCGCTGCCGGCTCGTACTTCTCGCTGTGCTGGCTGATCGCGCTGGGCGTCGCCGTCGCGGCGCCCGGGCGCCGGCTCCTGTGGCTGGCGGCGGGTGCGCCTCTGGTGGCCGCGCTCTACTTGACAGGCTCACGCTCGGTCATCGCCGCCGCGCTCGTGGGAATCATCGTGCTGGGGCCCGTCATCGTGCGCCTCGGGACCTCCTCGGCTCGCGCTGTCCTTGCGGTCGCGCTCCTCGCCGTCACCCTCATGGTCGCGTGTTACCCCCAGTTGACCGGTCGTGACGTCGCGGGCGACATGGCGCAGCGGTCGCTTCAGGTACGAGTCGAGCTGGCCCAAACGAGCCTTCGCATCATCGCGGTACGGCCGCTGTTCGGCGTTGGCATCGCCCGGTACCACCTTTTCTCCGAGCGCCTCGCTTCGCCGGAGCTGAAGGCCATGTTTCCAGCCCGCAAGACCGCGCACAACGATTTCCTGCGCGTGGGTGCGGAGCTGGGCCTCGTGGGTCTGGCCTGCTTTCTCTGGATCCTTGCCGCCGCGGTCCGATCGATCTGGCGGGCTCTTCGGGCGACACGCGACGCGCGCCTCGCCGGTCTCGCCGGCGGGCTCGTCGCCTTCCTCGTGACGAGCCTGGTCAGCAACCCTCTCATCGTCCGCGACGTGTCTTACGCGTTCTGGATTGCCCTCGGTCTTGCCGTCGCGCATTCCAACGCGCGACTGCAGCCGCCGCCTGACGTGCCCGAAAGGACGACACCTGGTTTCGTCCAGCCACACGGGCCCGTCCGCACATCGCCGTGGCTGTCGAGGATCGCGGTGCTGGTGGCGGCCCTGCTGGTCCTCTCGATTCCGTTCCGCGCCAGGCAGGAGCTTGCGGCCATCGACATGACGCACCTGAGCTACGGCCTCTTCGAGTGGGAGACGGACCAGACTGGGACGCCATTTCGTTGGTCTGGTCCTCACGCAACGCTCTTCGTCGACGGCAAGGCCCAACTCGTCGAGATCGCGTTGGGTTGCGTGGCGTTCCCTTCGGGCTCACAATCTCAGGTCGAAATCCGGGTCGACGGTCAGCTGGCCAATCGCGTCGTTGTCGGCCCCGACTGGCAACGGCTGCACACGCTCCTTCCGGCCGGCCGATCGGCACATCCTCACCGCATCGATCTTCATGTCTCACCGACCTGGGTACCGGCTGAGGTGTTTCCCGGCAGTTCGGACCCGCGCGTGATCGGAGTGAAAGTCGGCGAGCTCAAGGTGATCATGTAGTGACCGTGACGACTCTCCGCTAACGTGCGCGCTTCTCGCGGCGCTTGAGCGTGAGCCAGGCGCGGTGCATCAGCGGTGCGAGCTGGCGGTCGGAGACCTTGCGGGCAGCCTGGATGCGGCGGCGGGCGCGCAGCGCTTCCGGCAGGCCCCTGAGGGCGGCGATCTTCCCGCGGACGGCCGGGCCGGCGAGGCCCGATCGCGCGTAGTGCGCCAGGCCCGCGAGCGAGTAGACGACGTGCGCCGGAGCGGTGGTGATGATCGCCGGCCACGGGGTGTTTTGGATCCAGGTCCACTCCAGGTTGCGCTGGCCGTGGAAGACCGCGCTCGGGCTGCGGACGCCGAGCGTCGCGCCGCCCGCATGCCGGACGATCGCGTCGGCGGCGTACCAGCAGCCGTAGCCGCGCAGCCGCGCGCGGTACGAGAGGTCGACGTCTTCGTAGACGGCAAAGAACGATTCGTCGAACCCCTCCAGCTCCTCGAACACCGCGCGCCGAATCATGAACGCGGCGCCGCACGCGCCGAACACCTCCTGCGACTGCTCGAACTCGATCGCCGGCGCCCCGTGTCCGCGCTTGAAGGCGCCGCCGGCGCGCAAGTAACCATCGCCGGCACTGTCGAGCGTCTGGGGAGCGTCCATGAGCACGATGCGCGACGTGATCAGCGCATGTCCGGGATGCGCGAGGGCCGCCGCATGCAGGCGCCCCAGCCAGTCCGGTGCGGCGCCGGTGTCGTTGTTGAGGAACGCCAGCCACCCGCCGCGCGCCGCGCGGGCCCCTTCGTTGTTACCGCCGGTGTAGCCGAGATTCCTGCCGGTTTCGATGAGGAGCACGTCAGGGTACTGCGCGCGCACGAGCGCCGGGGAGCCATCGCTCGACCCGTTGTCGACGACGATGGTCTCGAAGGGGGGCGCGCCGCGCTGAGCGGCAACGGCAGCGAGACATCGCGGCAGCCACTCGCGGCCGTTGTGATTGAGGATGATGACGGAGATAGCGGGAACGGTCATGCGGTGAGCCCGTGCCGAGTGTATTACGATCGGGGGTCGCAGCAGGGCACTCGGACTAAAATGGGCCGCGCCCGCTTGGGCGTGTGCGCCGCCGTCCTGAACGACACCAGCCCTGATGACGCTGAAACCGCCCTCCGTGCGCCCCCGTCCAGCGTGGTCCGACATTCTGAGCGGCCTGCAGTCGCTGAGGCTCGAACGCACGCCTTTGCGGTTTCTGCCAGCCGATTCGGTCAGCGGTGTCTGGACCGGTCTGTCGCTCCACGGACAGGCGCGCGAATCACTTCGAGGCGCGACCCCGCTGCGGGCCGCATGGCACGCGTATGCGCTGCCAGGCTCGAGGGTGCGCGCCTGGTGCGCGCGGCTGGATTCCGAGGGACCGTCGGATCTCATCCGCGCCGTCATCGACGTTCGACAGACCGACAGAACATGGCAGGCGATTGCAGAGGTGCGCACGGCGGGCCGCTGGCACGAAGTTCGACTCGATCTTCCCGGTGGCGTGCGCGGGGAGATCGAGATCGATCTCTCCGCGGCGTCGACCGCGAGTGCGTCCGCCGCCTGGGGGGATCCGGCACTCGAGCGGCGGCGGACGCTCGCAGAACTTCTGAGAGCCGCGCTGGCGGCGGTCCGCGGTCTCGGCATTCGCGGGCTCGCCAGGCGTGCGGCGTCGATTGCGCGCGAGGCCGAAGACACCGAACGGTACCGCCGTCACCTCTGCGCGTCGCGCGAGCGGCCTGAAGCGCGGGACACCGCCTCTGGCGCGGACGCGGCAGGGGGCCCGGCGCCGCTCGTCAGCATCATCACTCCCGTCTTCAATACCGACGCGATCCTGCTCCGCCGCGCGATTGAGTCCGTGCGGCAGCAGACATGCCCGCGATGGGAGTTGTGCCTGTCCGACGACGGGTCCACGAGCCCGGAGACGCGGGCGGTGCTGGACTCCGCGCGCGCGGACCCGCGGGTTCGGGTCGTGCGGTCCGACACCAACCGCGGAATCGTGGACGCCTCGAACGCGGCGCTCGCGTGCGCGACCGGCGAGTTCGTCGGGTTGATGGATCACGATGACGAGCTGTACCCCGAGGCGCTCGCGGAAGTGCTCGCGCGGCTTCGCGCGCAGCCGTCGCCCGACATCGTCTACACGGACGAGGACAAGATCGATCTCTCGGGTCTGCGCGGCCAGCCGCACTTCAAGCCGGACTGGTCGCCCGAATTGCTGCGCTCCTGCATGTACACGTCGCACTTCACCGTCATGCGGCGTTCGCTCGTCGAGGGTCTCGGCGGATTCCGGCCGGGCTATGAGGGGGCCCAGGATTACGACCTGATGCTGCGAGCCGTCGAGCGCACCGATCGCATTGCGCACGTCCCCCGGGTGCTGTACGGGTGGCGCACGACGCCGCAATCGGCCGCCAGCTCGCAGCTGGCAAAGCCGTGGGCCGTGCGGGCGGCACGCCGAGCGCTGGAGGATGCGATCCGGCGCGAGGGAGTCGCGGCGGCGGTTGTGTCCGCCGGCGCAGCCGGGCACTTCCGCGTCAAGTACGCCATTGCCGGCGCACCGCTGGTGTCGGTTCTCGTCGTCCGATCCCGCGAGGCGCACGACACGTCACCGGCCGACAGCCTCGTTCAGTGCGTGAGGGCGATCGCCCGGCACACCCCTTCGCCCGCGTACGAAATCATCGTCGCCGGCGGAGACGGGCTTTCCGCGGCGTCGGACGTGGCGCTGGCCCGCACGCGCCACACGGTGCTGCCGCCCGGAGGGACCGCAGCGGAATGGACCAACCGTGCGGTTCGCAGCGCCGCCGGCGATCACCTCCTGATCCTCCACGGCGAGGTCGAGCCATTCGAACCGGACTGGCTCGATGCAATGCTGGAGTTCTCCCAGCGGGAAGAGGTGGGAGCCGTCGGCGCATTTCTGTGGACGGCGGACGGCCGCATCGCGCACGGCGGGATCATTCTGGGCGCCGAGCGGCTGGGCGCAAACGCCTTCGAAGGGGAACCGGTCTGGACGCGGGGCCACATGTCGAACGCGCTGGACATCCGCGACGTTGCGGCCGTGAGCGGAGCCTGCCTGATGACACGCCGCTCGGTGTTCGATCGCGTGGGGGGACTGGACGAGGCGCTCGGCCGCGATCTCTACGATGTCGACTACAGCCTGCGCGTCCGGCAGGCGGGCTACCGCGTCGTGGTCACGCCCCACGCGCGGCTGCGGCACCTCGCGGCGCGGACCGCGCCCGGGGGATGGTGGCCTGAGGACGTGGCGCGGCTGCGCACCAGGTGGGGCGCCGCGCTCGAGACCGATCCGTACTACAACCCGAACTTCGATCGGAGCGAAGCCGGTTACCGGCTGCCGCCTGTCGCCCCTACTTGTCGATCGATGTGATCGCGAGCGTTCCGATATCGCGCGTCGCGCCGTCAGTATCGACAGCCTGTGCGATCAACGTGTGCGGTCCGGGGACATAGAAGACTACCGAGGTGGTCCAGCCGTGGAGGTGCGTGCCGCGCGCGTACTGAGGGTAGGCCTTGCTGACGTCCGGCCGGGCGGTGTTCAGTTGCACGACCTCGGCGATGTGCGCATCCACGTAAAGACGAACTTCGCGAATGCCACGGTCGTCGAGCGCCCACCCGGCGAACATCACCTGCGTCGGCACCTGCGCCCCCTGGGTCGGCGTGTCGATGAGACCGAACGGCAGTTCGTTCGCCGGATCGAGGACGTGTTCCGCCTTTGTGCGGCCACCGCACGCCGCCGCGAGCGCGCCGGCGAGGCCGACACAGGCAAGTCGGATGGCCACCCGGTTGAATCGTGCCCAGTCACGTCGCATCACGGCAAATCTCTCATCCGGCGAAACGCTCGCTGCCGTTGGCCGGACGCGCGGCCATGGTACAATTGGCGCTCGCCAAGCCCACTGTCAATGCCGAATTCCCCCACAGTATCGATCCTGGTCCTGAACTGCAACGGGCGGGCACACCTCGAGACCTGCCTGCCGACGGTCGATGCGCAAGTGTATCCGAAAGAGCGCGTTCGTATCGAGGTGATCGACAACGGTTCGACGGACGGGTCGTTGGAATTGCTGCGCGACCGCTTTCCGCGGGTCGTCGTCCACGCCTTCGATCGCAACCGCGGATTTGCCCCTGCGTACGACGACGTCGCGCGAGGCAGCGACAGCGACTTCCTCGTGTTCCTGAATAACGACACGAAGGTGGAACCGACCTGGCTCGCCGAGCTGATCGCCGCGTCCGAGCGTACCGGCGCCCACGCCGTGGCCTCGCGCATCCTCGATTGGAACGGCGAACGGATCGACTTCGTCGGCGGGCTCGTTTCGTTCATCGGCCATTCGTGGCAGCGGTGCACCGGGGAGCCAGCGGCCGCGTCAGGAACGGAGGACGAGCGGCTGCTCTTCGCGTGTGGCGGGTCGATGTTGATTTCACGCGAGGCGTACATGGACGCCGGGGGGTTCGACCGCGACTTCTTCGCGTACTTCGAGGACGTGGACCTCGGCTGGCGGCTGGCGCTGCTCGGCTACGACACGGTCCTGGCGTCACGTGCCGTGACGTATCACCGCCTGCACGGCACGGCCGGCCGCGTCGCCTTCGCCCAGAGGCTCCGGCTGTACGAGCGCAACGCGCTGGCGATGCTCTACAAGAACTACGAGGACGAGACGCTCAGACGTGTGCTGCCGTCGGCCATCGCGCTGTCGCTCCTGCGGGGACTGGCGCACAGCGGGATCGATCCGCGCACGTTCGCCGTCGGAGCGCCGCAGGTGCCGGTGCTCGACGTCACCGCGCGCACGCTCGTGCATCTGTTTGCGCTCGAAGACTTCGGCCAGCAACTGCCCGAATTGAACCGGAAGCGGCGGGAGATCCAGCAGCGCCGCCGGCGCTCCGACCGAGATCTCTTTCCGCTCTTTGGCGATCCCTTCCGTCTTCACGAGGGCGGCGCTTACGAAGCGGTCGCGCGCGCGTTCATCCGGGATTTCGATCTGGAGCCGCTCTTCGCGGGCGAGGCGCCGACGCCCGCGACGAGCGGGGCCATCGGCGGTGCATCTCCCGACGAGCCCGTCACGATCTCGGTCCGTCCATCGACGGTATCCGTGATCGTGCTGACCGTGCTGGGCCAGCCGCACCTGGCCGACTGTCTCTCATCGCTGCGCGCGCAGACGTATCCGGGCGAGCAGATCGAGATCCTGGTCGTCGACAACGAGTCGCCGGTCGATCCCGCGCCGCTCGTGGAGCAGTACTATCCGGGCGCACGGGTCGTGAGGGTCGGGAAGAACGCGGGGTTCTCCGGTGGCAACAACGTCGGCGCGCGCGCCGCCACCGGTGAATACCTGGTCTTCCTGAACGACGACACCCGCGTGCACCCGGACTGGCTGCGGGAGCTCGTCGAGACGGCCCAGCGCCGGCGGGCGGCAAGCGTCGGCAGCCGGATCCTGAGCTGGGACGGCTCGCTCATCGACTTCGTCGGCGGCTCCGTGAACTGCGAGGGCAAAGGGTTTCAAATCGACATCGGACAGCCCGAAGCGGGACGGCATGGCGAGGAGCGTCCGCTCCTGTTCGCGTGCGGCGGAGCCATGCTCGTGCGCCGCGACGTGTTCCTCGAGTCGGGCGGCTGGGACGAGGGTGCGTTCGCGTACTACGAGGACGTGGAACTCGGCTGGCGGCTGTGGCTGCTCGGCCACGAAGTCTGGTTCTCGCCCAGGTCCATCGTCTATCACAAGCACCACGGTACGTGGGGCAAGTGGCCGGAGCCGCCCAGGCTGCGGCTGTACGAGCGGAACTCCCTGCGCATTTTGTACACGCACCTCGAACGGGAGACGCTGGAGCGTCTGCTGCCGACGGCGCTCCTCCTGGCGACCGATCGGGTGCTTCTGGCCACCGATCTGAGCCGCGCGTCGCTGGGTGTGCTCGAACAACCCGCCTCGGAGCGCCGGGAGGGGCGTCCGCGCGCGTCGCTTCGCCGGCTCGCGCATCGTGCGAAGTCCGCCCTCGCGGGACGCGGCGTGACGAGGACGCGCACCATTCTGCAGAATCTCGGTCACCTCGGGATCCGCGGCCTGGCTGGCGCGGCGCGGGACGTCGCGCACGAGGCGGCGGCCATCCCGTTCGTATCGGGACGGGCGGTGTACCAGATCGAGCGCGGAGCCGTGACGACCTCGCTCGACGGCCGCACGGAGCCGATTCCGACCGGGGCCGCGGCCGCGCTCTGCGGCATCCACGATTTTCTGCTCGATGTGCCGCGCCTCAGCGAGCGCCGCCGTTTGCTGCAGTCGCGGAGACGCCGTACGGATCGCGACATCATCAGCCGGTTCGACGTGCACTGGCTGTCCCCGTGTGGCGCCCCCCGACAGATCGAGCATGAGGAACTGAACCGCGCCATCATCGACTCGTTCGGCGTGGCGGAGCTCTCCCGCGCATGGCACGCACCCCGGTCTTGACCTCGCCGGCCGCGGTGCGCCTCGTACGGTTCGCCTCGCGCGCGTTGCCGATCCTGCTCGCGGCAGTCCCGCTCCTTTATCTCATCTGGTTCGCGCGAACGTTCTATGTGGACGTGCCCTTCTGGGATCAATGGGAGCTCGTGCCGAAACTCGACAAACTCGCCGCCGGCACACTCGGTGTGCAGGACCTCTGGTTTCAGCACAACGAGCACCGCCCGCTCTTTCCTGTCGTCCTGATGCTCGTGCTCGCCAGGCTCTCCGGCTGGAACATCGCCTGGGAGATCGCCGCGAACGTGATCTTCGGCCTCGGCATATTCATCGTCTTCGCGCGCGCGCTGGAAACGGCGCCCGGCGGCAGCCCGCGGTGGCTGCTGCCGTTCTTCGCCGCGCTGATATTCTCCCCGGCGCAGTGGGAGAACTGGCTGTGGGGCTGGCAGATCTCCGTGCTGATGGGCGTCTGTTCGGCGCTCCTCGGTCTGTACCTGACGGCGACGCTCGCGCGGGACCGCTGGCGATTTGTCGGAGCGCTGGGCTGCGGGGTGTGGAGCACGTTCTCGTTTGCCGCCGGGCTCGTCTACTGGCCGGTTGGCCTGTCGGCGATTCTTGCCGGTACGCGCGATGGGCGCGTGCGGCGTGCGGCAGCATGGGCGCTCGTCGCAGCGCTGACGATTGCCGCCTACTTCCACGGCTACGTGCAGCCCGCGCAGCCGTCGCTGCTGTCGAGCTTCTCGTCGTGGGATCGGTTCCGCACGCTGCTGGTGTATACGGCCTCTTACCTTGGGGCGCCGGTCGCCGCTTACAGCGAGCCGGCGGCGGCGGTGGTGGGCGCCGCGGGCGCGCTGGCGTTCGGACTCCTCGTCGCGGGACTCTGGCGATCGAAGCCGGTGCCCGCCGTGCTCTTCCCGATGCTCGTGGCCCTCCAGGCGGTCGGGATCGCCTCCCTGTCCGCGCTCGGGCGAGCGTGGGTCGGGAGCGGCCAGGCGCTCGCCCCGCGATACATGACGGTGACGGCCCCCTTCTGGTGCGCTCTGGCGGCCATGGCCGTCCTGCTGGTCCGCACCCGGCCGTCTGCCGTTGGTCGGCGTGCGAGGATGGCGGTCGTCACCGTGACGTTGCTCGCGGTGCTCGCGTCATCGGCCCGGACCGAGTACGTTGGGCGGCCTTACGCGGCCGCGCGGAGCGGTTACCTGCGCATAGCGCGGCTCGGTCTCATCATCGGGCGGAGCGAAACGCTGCTGGCGTGGCTGTACCCCGACCCGCGGATCGTCCGCCAGCGCCGTGCTATTCTTCGCATGCTTCATCTGTCCGTGTTCAGAGATTCATCTGATTCATCCATCCGCCCGGGCGTCATATGACCACAGCAATCGTGACTGGTTCGGCCGGTCTGATCGGCTCGGAAACCGTGCGCGTCCTCGCGGACCGCGGCGTGGCCATCGTCGGAATCGACAACGACATGCGGCGGCACTTCTTCGGCGACGAGGCGTCCACGCGATCGACGCGGGACAGCCTCGAGGAACTTCCCTCCTACACGCACTTCGATCTGGACGTGCGCGACCAGGCGGCGCTCGAGCGCATCTTCGCCGAGCGCGGCAAGGACATCGCGCTGGTGGTCCACACGGCGGCGCAGCCCTCGCACGACTGGGCGGCGCGCGACCCGCAGCTCGATTTCAGCATCAACGCCGGCGCGACGCTCACGCTGCTGGATCTGACGCGACGGCATTGCCCCGAGGCGGTCTTCATCTTCACCTCCACCAACAAGGTCTACGGCGACACGCCGAACGCTCTTCCCCTGACCGAACAGGAGAGCCGGTGGGAGATAGATCCGTCGCACCCGTTCGCCGCGGGCATCGACGAAACGATGTCGATCGACCATTCGCTGCATTCGCTGTTCGGCGCGTCAAAAGTGGCCGCCGACGTCCTGGTGCAGGAGTTCGGCCGGTACTTCGGGATGCGCACGGCGGCGTTTCGCTGCGGCTGCCTCACGGGGCCGCAGCACTCGGGAGCCGAGCTCCACGGGTTCCTCGCTTACCTGATGAAGTGCGTCGCGATCGGGCGCCGGTACTCGGTCTTCGGCTACAAGGGCAAGCAGGTGCGCGACAACATCCACAGCGCGGACGTCATTGGCGCGTTCCTGGAGTTCTGGAAAGCGCCGCGCGGCGGCGGCCAGGTGTACAACATGGGCGGGGGCCGCTTCAGCAACTGCTCGATGCTCGAGGCGATCGAGAAGTGCGAGCGGATCGCCGGGCGGAAGCTGGACTGGGTCTATCAGCCGGCCAACCGGATCGGCGACCACATCTGGTACATCAGCGACCTCCGCAGATTCCAGACGGACTACCCGGGCTGGCGGCAGCAGTACGACCTCGACGCGCTGCTCCGGGACATCTACGACCACAACATCGAGCGTTGGGACCGCGAGCGCCACTGATGGCGCGCACGATTCTCGTCACCGGCGGCGCGGGTTTCATCGGCTCCAGCCTCGCGATCGAATTCAAGGGGCGGTACCCGGACCGCCGCGTGGTCGCCTTCGACAACCTGCGCCGGCGCGGCGCGGAGCTGAACGTGATTCGGCTCCGCGCCGCGCAGGTGGACTTCCGGCACGGCGACGTGCGACTCGACGCGGACCTCGCGCCGTTCCGCGACGATCTCGACCTCATCATCGAGTGCTCCGCGGAACCCTCCGTCCTGGCCGGCCGCGACGGCCAGGTGCGCTACGTGGTGGACACGAACCTCGGCGGCTGTGTGAACTGCCTCGAGCTGGCCCGGTCGGCCGGCGCCGCCTTCGTCTTTCTCTCCACCAGCCGGGTGTATCCGACAGCCACCCTGTGCGGGCTCCGGTACGAGGACCGCGGCGATCGGTTCGAGCTGCTCGACGATCAGTCCGTGCCCGGCGCCAGCTCGCGAGGGATCGCGGAGACGTTTCCACTCGACGGTGCCCGGACGCTGTACGGGACGACGAAGCTCGCCTCGGAGCTGCTCATCGCCGAATACGTGGACATGTTCAACCTGCGGGCCATCGTGAACCGCTGCGGTGTCGTGTCGGGGCCGTGGCAGATGGGGCACGCCGAACAGGGAGTGTTCGCCCACTGGATGGTCGCCCACATGTTCGAGCGGCCACTGGCCTACATCGGCTTCGGGGGGCAGGGACACCAGGTGCGCGACGTCCTTCACGTCGCGGATCTCGCGGACCTGATCGACCTCCAGCTCGCGCAGCGTGAGACGCTGCGCGGAGAGGTCCTCAACGCGGGCGGCGGACCGGCCAACAGCGTCTCGCTCCTCGAATTCACCCGAAAATGCGAGACGCTCACCGGCACGCGGCTCGCGATCGCGTCGCGGCCGGACACGAGACCTGGCGACGTCCCGGTCTACATCACGGACAACTCGAGAATCCACGCGCGCTTCGGCTGGGCCCCCAAGCGGTCGGTTGACGCGATCGCCGCGGACCTGCACCGCTGGATCCGCGACCACGAAGGCGCGCTCCGCGCGGCGCTGACCTGACACGACACATGACAGACGCTCCGCTCACGCTGTCGATCGTCATGCCCGCGCACAACGAGGAGGACTCGATCCGGCCGGTGCTCCGGTCGCTCTGCGACACGCTCGAGGGCGAAGCGGTGCCCTACGAAATCGTGGTGGTCAACGATCACAGCGCCGACCGGACGGCGGACGCCGTCGCCGAAGTCGCGCGCGAGCGCGCGACCGTGCGATGCGTCGATAACGAGGGCCCGGGCGGGTTCGGCCTGGCGGTGCGCCGCGGCCTGGAGGCCTTCACCGGCGATTGCGTCGCCATCGTCATGGCCGACGGCTCCGACCCGCCCGAGGACGTGGTCCGCTGCTACCGCGAGATCTTGAAAGGCTACGACTGCGTGTTCGGCTCGCGGTTCATGCGGGGGAGCACCGTCATCGACTATCCCGCCTTCAAGCTGGCCATCAACCGGCTCGCCAACCTGTTCATCAAGCTGCTCTTCCGGATTCCACTGAACGACACGACCAACGCGTTCAAGCTGTACCGGCGGGAGACGATTGACGGGTTGCGGCCGCTGCTCTCCCACCATTTCAATCTGACGGTCGAATTGCCTCTGAAGGCCGTCGTGCGCGGCTTCAGCTTCAGCGTGATTCCGATCGGCTGGCGGAATCGAACCGAGGGTGTGTCGAAGCTCAAGCTGCAGGAAATGGGAAGCCGTTACCTGTTCATCGTGCTGTACGTCTGGCTGGAGAAGCACCTGGCCAAGGGCGACTACCGGCGGCCGGCGGCGCGCACCGGCGCGTAACGGCGGGTCAGGGCGTCCGGCGAAGCACGAGGATGGTCTCGGGACCGTTGCGCATGAACACTTCGAGCTGGAGCTGCACGAACCGCGGCCACGTGGTGATGAACTCCAGCAGCTCGGACGCGCCCCACACATGAAAGTGGATGCTGAAGTTGATGTTCATGAGATGCCGCGTCTGTTCTTCGGCGAGCGCCTCGTCGGTGCACTTGTTCACGAGGCGGGTCCACTCGTCGAAATGCGCGCGGCGCGACGAGGCGGGTCCCTCCACGTGATCGCGAATGATGTGTTCGATCGCGGTGCACGGCCGGTCCACGTCGAAGCTGAAACGCTTGTCCGGCACCACCATGTACAACACGCCGCCCGGCTTCAGCACGCGGAAGAACGTCTGCAGCGCGCCGATCGGGTCCTCGCAGTGCTCGAGGAAGTGGTTGGCGATGACGAAATCCTGGCTGGTGTCGGCGAAGGTGACGAGTGTCTCGCCGTCGTCGATCACGTCCGCCTCCACGAGCGGGACGTTCACGAGGTCCCCGTATTGACTCCGGAGATCGGCGACCGACATGCGATCGACGTACGTGACGACGGCCTCGGGCGGCACGCGGAGCGGTTGGTGGAGCGCCCCGACCTCGATGCCCGCGCCGCGCAGATAAACGGCGCCGATCGCTTCACGCGTCCGATACATCGTGTCGAGGGTGCCGCCAGGGCAGCACCCGGCAAGCGTCGCGGCACGAGTCCCGGCCTGCGCGCCGGCCGACCTGATGCGCCGGGCGAGCGACCGCGCGGCGCGCCCCGGCAGCGCGGCGAGCCTGTGCAGGAACACCCGCTACACCCTCCGCAACACGCAGATCGACTGGCCCAGATTGCCGAGCCCAGACACGACGGTGTCATCGTCGAGGGTGACAGGTTCGCGCAACGGTACGTGTGGCTTGTCGCCGCCGTGGATGGCCACAACGGTGACCGGCAGGTGCTCGGCCCACGCGTGAATCGCGTCGCGGCCGATGAACACGTTGAGAGGATGCTGGCCGCCAATGTCCGCGACCGTCGCGGTGAACACCGACCAGTGGCTTGGAATCGCGAACTCGAGAAACGAGAAGACGATGAGCCCGCCGGGCTTCAGCACGCGGCACGCCTCCTGTAGGTACACGAACGACTGCTCGTGCAGGAGATGCGTGAAGACCGAGTAGAAGCACACGACGTCCGCGGCATTCGGGCGCTCGGGGATCTGGAGCCCCGGCGCGACCTCGAATCGCCAGTCCGGCCGTCCGACGATTTCCCGCGCATAGTCGAGCAGGTCCGGCACGATGTCGATCCCCAGGTACGGCCCGCGCAAGTACTCCGCGAGGGCCTTGGCCAGACGTCCCGATCCGCAGCCGACGTCGATGACGAAATCGTCGGGGCGGAGGCCGTATTGCACCAGGATCTCGCGCTCGATGATGCCGAAGGCCGTGAACTGGCCGCCGATGGCCAGCTCCATCGCGCGAGCACGCTCGTGACGATCGCCCAGCGTTTTCACGTGGCGCTCGTAGGTGGCCTTCATGTCCCGTTTGTCCATGACCAGATCACCAGCGCGGAAGAAGCGGGATGTCGCCGGGCAGCCCCCACTGGCGGATCTCAGGCACCGGGGAATCTACGCTCGATTTCAGCAGGTACCAGATCGCGGTGGGGGGCCGGAAAACGGCGATGTCTGTCCGGCCGTCTCCGTCGTAGTCGGCAGGCACGGGGACGTCGCCGTCGATGCCAAACTGCGTTTCGACGTTCTTGGTGTAACCGCTGCTCGACTGGAGGATGTACCACCGCCCAATCACATGACGATAGACAGCGAAATCGACCTGACGATCGCCGTCGTAATCACCAGGCACCGGAATATCGCCGTTGAGGCCCCACTGCCTCGGGGTCATCGCTTTGCCGGTACTCGAAAACTGGACGTGCCACGTGCCCGATATCGGCCGATAGACCGCAATGTCGGCCTTGCCGTCGAGGTCGTAGTCGGCCGGCACCGGAATGTCCGTGCTGAGCCCGAAGGCGATCGTCGCGGGCTTCGAATCGTTGCCGCCGGAATGGAGGAGGAACCACACGCCAGTGGACGGCCGGTACACGGCGATGTCTGTCCTGCCGTCGCCGTCGTAATCGGCCGGCACGGGAACATCGCTGCTCGCGCCCAGCACGCTGGACACGAGACTGCCGTTACTCGAGCGCAGCACCTGCCAGGTTGCGGACCCGGAGGTGGCACGATACACGGCCATGTCGGTCCTGCCGTCGCCGTCGTAGTCTCCCGACAGGGGCACGTCGCCGCTCGCGCCGAACGTCTCCGGCGATCCCTTCGTGAAGTTGTTGCCGGAAGGGAGAGTGAACCACTGCGCGGTTGACGGCCGAAAGACGATCAGATCGGCCTTGCCGTCCCCGTCGCGGTCGGCCGGGCGTTTTGGTGCCGGGACTGCGGCGCTCTTCGATCGTCCACACCCCCAATCACAGCCGGCCGCAGATGCCATCACGGCCAGCACCAGGCCGGCGTAGATCGGAAACCGCCATGATGATGAGGTGCGCATCGCGGGGAGCATATCACGCGGCTCCCCACCCCGAAAGCCGATCACTTGCGCTGGAGGATCGGGATGTCGCCGCTCAGCCCCCACTGCAGCGCCATGGACGTCGTGAGGTCGGTGCTCGAATGTACGAAGTACCACACGGCGGTGGAGGGTCGAAACACGGCAAGGTCGGTCCTGCCGTCACGGTCGTAATCCCCAGGGACGGGAACGTCGCCGTTGAGCCCCCACTGAACGATGACGTTCGTCGTGAAGTTGCTGGACGACTGCCTGACGTACCAGATGCCGCTCGACGGGCGCCACACGGCGAGGTCGGTCCTGCCATCGCCATCGAAGTCACCCGGCACCGGGATGTCAGCACTCAGGCCCCACTGATACGACGCCGACGCCGAGAAGTTGGTGCTCGACTTCAAGAGATACCAGACGCCGGTGGACGGTCGATACACGGCGAGATCCATCACGCCATCGCCATCGTAGTCGCCCGGCACCGGTTTGTCGCTGCTCAAACCCCACTGGAACGCCGCCGAGGTCGTGAAGTTGGTGCTCGATTTGCGGATGTACCACACTCCGCTGGCGGGGCGCCACACCGCCAGGTCGGCGCGACCGTCGCCATCGAAGTCCCCCGGCACCGGCACGTCGCCGGTGAGGCCCCACTGATAGACGACCGTGCCGCCGCTGGATCGACGGATGGACCAGATGCCGCCGGAGCCCGTGTAGACGGCGATGTCCGTGAGGCCGTCGCCATCGTAATCGCCTGACACCGGAACGTCGGAGCTCACACCGAACGTGGTCGCCCCCGACGTGGTGTAGCCGGCGCCCGACTTGCGCGTGTACCACGTGGCGTTCGACGGCCGATACACCGTCAGGTCTGTCTGCCCGTCGCCGTCGAAATCACTCTCCCGCACATGATTGGCGAGCGGCGACACCTTCGGCCTCGTCGCGGCTCCCGCGAAGGCATTGGCGACCTGAGTGTTGGGCATCGGGACATCGTCGCTCAGCCCCCACTGGTATGACGCGAATGTGCTGCTGCTCGACTGCAACACATACCACACGCCGTTCGAGGGCCGATAGACCGCCGTATCGACCTTGCCGTCGCCATCGTAATCGTTCGGCACCGGGATATCGGCGCTGACTCCCCATTGGCGTGACGTGAACGTCGTGAAGTTGGTGCTCGACTGCCGCACGTACCACACGCCCGTGGACGGCCGGTAGACGGCGATGTCGGTCACGCCGTCGCCATCGTAGTCGCCCGGCACGGGAACATCTCCGTTCAGGCCCCATTGGATCGTCAGGCTCGTCGAGCCGGTACTCGACTGGCGCACGTACCACATGCCGGTGGACGGCCGATAGACGGCGATGTCGGCGTGGCCGTCGCCGTCATAGTCGGCGGGCACCGGAATGTCCGTGCCAAGTCCGAGAGCACCCGTGGTCGTCGACGTGTAGTTGCTGCTCGACAAGGCCACATACCAGACGCCCGTGGACGGCCGAAACACCGCGAGATCGAACTTGCCATCGCCGTCGTAGTCGGCCGCCGCCGGAACGTCTCCGGCGATCCCGAACGTGAAAGTCCCGGTCAACGTGTAGTTCGGGAACGAATACTTGATCACCCAGCGATTGTTCGATGGCCGATAGACGGCGAGGTCGGTGCGACCGTCGTTGTCGTAGTCCCCGGGCACGGGGATGTCGGTCGACAGGCCCCATTGGTAGACGGCGCTCGACCCGAAGCTCGTGCTGGAGTTCGCGATGTACCACGTCCCGGTGGACGGCCGGAAGACCGCGAGATCGGCCCTCGCGTCGCCATCGAAGTTGGCGACGACGTCGCGAACCGTCAACGTGGCTGGGTTGCTCGTCACGGTTCCGACGGCATTGGTGAGGCGCACGCGGAACCGCAGCCGGTTCAGGCTCGGCGTGGTGGCCGCAATGGACAAGGTCGACGAGAGAGCGCCGCTGTATGGAGACACGTCGGTCAGATCCGTGTACGTGGTTCCTGCGTCGTTCGAGACCTGCCACCGGTAGGTCGGGCTTCCGCTTGCCGCCACCGTGAACTGCGCGTTCTGTCCCGCGGCGACGCTCAGGTTGGCCGGCTGGGTCGTGACGGACGGTGCCGCCGCCACGACGACGGGCGCATCGGAATAGCTGCCGACGGTATTGAACCCGCTCCCGCTGCCGTCGCTCGCCTCGGCGTAGATGTAGTACGTGCCCGCCGGCACCGCCGTCGTGTTCCACACGTACTGACCGGCGCTCGCCGCAATGCCGGATGCGATGAGCGTCTTGCTCGCCGGATCCTGGTCGGTATCGCGGTACAGGTCGACCGTGACACTGTCGCCGTCCGCGTCGGCCCCCGTGAACTTGATCGTGAACGTGCCGCTCGATGCAGGATTCGCCGTCAGCTTGACGTCGTCCACGTGGAACGGGCATACGGTCGTGAACTCGTGCGGGGTGAAGCGCAGGTGCTGCTTGTTGGTGGCCGTCCAGAGCTCCCTCCCGGGGCTTGCGGCAAGATCCTCCAACCCCCCGCTGCCCCCGAACGTCAACGGCGTCAGGTCGACGCTGTAGCTGTTCCAGCCGGGCCAGACAATCCAGGCGGAGCTGGTCGTCGCGGTTGCGGTGTCGATGAACTGCTGCGAGGCCCAGTAGAGGCGCCCCACCGAGCCCTGGGCAAGATCGTAGGCGCAGTCCAGTTTCAGGCGCAGGGTGAAATACCGGTACTTCGACGGGTCGATCGGCGTCTGGTTGTTCGTGTTGAACAGCAGCGAGATGTATGCGCCGAGGCCGGTGTTCGTGCCGTTCAGCGTGCCGCCGGTGAAGTCCGCCGGGTTGGTCGGGGTGTAGTTGTCGCCGCCGGTGTACTGAACGTCGCCTTCCGCGCTCATGTCCCACGGGTTGCCCAGGACCGTCGTCGCGAAGTCTTCGCCCGTCGTCATGGACGGATCCGTCACGCGAATCGTCGGGGGCGTGTTGATCGTGAACGCCTTGGTCGCGGGGCTGAACCCGGTGCAGTTCGCGTGGCTGCCGCCGCAGATCCGAAGCGTATACGCACCGGGCGGCAGCACGCCGTAGTTCCAATTCCGCGGGCTGCTGACGTTGCTCGCGATCGTGAGGACCGTTCCACCGGCGTCGACGACGTCGATGGTCGCCGGCGACGTGCCCGTCCATGTGATCTGTTGCATGGCGGCGCCGGGCGCATTGTCGGGAAGCGTGAGACGGACCCAGTCGAAGAAGATCGTCTGGGTAGTCGCAGTACTGGTGGGGATGATGCGGAATCCGCGAACGACATTCGCGTTGACGGCGCCGGCCTCGCCCACCCACGGATGACCCACGTTGGCCGCGGTCATGTCGTCGACCCAGATCTTGAACCCGTTCACCGTCGTCTCGGCGCCGCGCGAACCGTGGTTGCGTATGCTATCGCACGCCGGGTCGGACCACACGCAGTGGAACCACTGGAGGTTGGGCGTCTGTCCGGCCAGCGTCGAACTCATCCGAAACGACAGTTTCCGGTACTTGGTCGTGTCGATGGGGGAGGTCCTGCCGGTCCGGCCAGGGTTGAGCGTGTCGTAGAACCCGCTGTACAGGAAGGAGACCTCTGAAAACCCCGCAGCGGGATCCATGGTCCCACCGGCCAGTCCGTTCACCGTAAAGGTCGTCCCCCATCCTGACGTTTCGCTCGGTTCCTGGCCGATGTCCTCGGGATTGCTCATGTCCCACGGATCGCCGAACACGTCGGTGGCATAGTCGGGACCCGCCGTCAGACGACTCGGGAAAGAACCGATGGTGATTCCCCCCTGTGCCTGGAGCGCTGGAAGCGCTGCCAGAGCGGCCATTCCGATCGCGGTGAGACAGCCTGCGACTGTTTTGCGCATGTGTGCCGTCCGTGTGGTGTAACGTCTTCTGATCCGAAGGACGTTTAGGAATTCGCAACTTGCGTGCCGCGCTGTCCTGACGGATTTCGGCTGTGTTGACAAGGTTGTGGGGCGTGTGGACGCCTGGAAGCACGAAGAATGTAATCGAAGCGACAAAGTTCGCATGGCGCAGAGCGGTTGGCCGCAGCATCACCCGGCACGTGCGGCGCGGCGACTCATCGTCGCGCCGGCGGCGGCTGTGCGTTGTCCCGGTAATCGGCGGCGACCTCCGCCGCGGTCAGTGTCCGCCTGACGGCGCTGAACGCGGCGATGTCGCCGCTGAACGCCGTCCACCCGTCGGTGCCCCGCGGCCACGCCTTGACGAACGCGAGGCCGAGCTGGCAGTGCCGCATGTGCAGGTCCACGACGCCGGACGCGAGCGACCCCGCCTCGCGGCCGTCCACGAACAGCGTCTGCCGGCCGCCGCCGCGCATCAGCACCACGCGATGCCAGCGGCCGTCGTTGATCGGCTCGCGCGTGGTGATCGTCTCGACGCGGCCGGGATAGAACTGTCCGGACAGCCGCCCGTCCAGATCCACGTATAGCAGCGGCACCCACTCGCTCGCCGGTTCCTGCGCCGGCGCCGACTGGCACCCGAGCACGCCGCCGTGGTCGCTCGTGCGGATCGACACCGCCAGCGAAGCGGCCGGTTGGCCGAAGAAGTCGTCCGGGGCGAGCGACACCGGTCTCCCCTGCACGAACCCCGGTGAGACGCGCGCCGGCTGCGGCGCACTCCACGCCCTGTCGTTGCGGACCATGAGCTGATAGTCCCCGAACGTCTGGACCGTCCGGAACGACTCGCGGATGTATCGAACAAGCGGCCCGCCGCTGACGTCCCGTCCGACCTTCCAGATCTGGCTGCCGGGTTCGTCGTAGATTACGCACCCGTTCGGGTGCTGCGAGAGCCGATCGACGATCTGCTGCTGCATCCGATCGTCGAAGAGGATCATCCACGCGCCGGCGTTGTAGCCGGTGAGTGGCTTGATCCGGGTCCAGAAATGCAGGCTGTTGTAGCCGGGCATCGTGACGAGCGCATCGCAGTCCCGGCGGATCGTCGCGGTCAGGTGCTGATAGATCGTGGCCTGTTCCCTGCTGAGGCGTATGCGATCTGCCCCAGGCAGAGACAGCGGCATCAATGATTGATACTGACGCAGCTGGGCCGCGACGTCGAAATGCGGATAGTACACATAAATGACCAACGCGAGCGCGGCCGCCTCAGCGAGCCGGCCGAGCGTGCGGGGCATCCTCCGGTCGATCGCCGCGGTCACGTCAGCCAGGCACAGGACCGCCACCGGGACCAGGAGCAGCGTGGCCCACGATCTCTGGGTACCGGCAACCGGATAGGCGATGAGCAACTGGAGCAGCGCCAGGAAGCACAACACCGTCGCCGGGAAGAGCCGTTCGATCCGCCACGGAGCCGCCGACGAGGGGAGCAGCACGACCCACAGGAACGGGGCGACCCAGGCCAGCGCCCCAGCCGGCTGGTACATGAGGGCCCACGCAGCCACCAGGCCGAACGCCAGTTTTGCCAGCAGGCCTGCCGCACCGAGGCGGGCGCCGGACACTCGGTTCGTGAGCCGGAGCCACGCAACCGCCGCCGCCAGCAGCACGGACGCGACGCCGCAGACGATGGACGTGGAGTCGAGCGATAACGGGATGGCAAAGACGGTCGCAAACCTGAGCGGCCTGAGAAGGACCCCGTCCAGGAGCGCGTATGGGGTCGTGCCCAGCAGGATCGTGATGCCGATCACCAGGGCCGCGCTTCCCGAGAATGCGATGGCCGCAACACCGGCACGGCCAATCGCCAGGGGCTCGGCCAACGCCGGGCGCCAGGCCGTGAGGCAGCACGCCGCCGACGCAAACGACACGAGGAGCGCGTAGTTCAGCGCCCACGCGTCGAGATGAGCGCGCATGACGAGCAGCGGCAGCAGTACGGCCGCGACCGAGCCGAGCAGGTAGGCGACCACGGTGCCCTTACCGGCGCGCGACACCGACAGGAACGCAAGAGCGAGCGATAACGTGACGTACACACCGGAATTGATCTTCGTGAGGAGGATGAAGGCGGAGAGCGCTCCCAGGAGCGCCAGGCCAGCGGTGCGCCCCGGCAGCAGCGAGGCGATGGCGATCATCGCCGCCATGAGGAACAGCAGCACTTCCTGCGGATGGCCCGGCTCGGCCACGAGCCACCAGCAGTGAAGGACAACCTGGAGGAATGCGACGATCGCCCAGTTCACGGATTTCGTCTGCCGGCGGACGAACAGTGCCGTCAGCAGCGCCGTGGCCATCCAGAAGACGACCGTCGTCAATCGGGTGATGTCGTGCGTGACGGGCCCGCCCGTCACCCCGAACAGGAGCTTCTTCAGCAGGTAGTAGAACGGGCCGTATTGGGAGTACGTCTGGTCGTACAGCGGCAGCCCGCCGAGAAACGTCCTGACCGACACCATGACGGTGCCTTCATCGTCATAGGGCATGAACCGGGAGAAGATGGCCAAGTAGGCGAAAATCGCCGAGATGGCCAGCGCCCCGCACGCGACGAGCCCCTGCACCGCTCGGATGGCGTAGTGCAGCGCGCTCGGGCGCCTCTCGGTCGCGTCGAGGCCCATTCCTTTCCAGCGTTCAACGGTCAAGTGACGGGTGTTCCGCTTGCTTCTTCGCGAGGACGATGACGGAGGAACCGAACGGCAGCGACATGCGCGGCAGCAGGGCGGCCTCGATCTTCTCCAACCCGATGAGCAGGCTGTTCAGCCACCGCGGGAGGTCCATGGCGTATTCCTTCAACGTCGCGGTCTTCCCCGAACGCGCCTGGAGCCATCGCACCATGATGAACGGCGCGGCGACAAACATGTTGAAATACGACGCCACACACACGGTGTAGCCGGCATCCTCGAACCGGCGGACGAGGTCCGGCCGGCTGTAGCGCCGCACGTGGCCGAGCAGGCGGTCCAGGTCCGACCACAGGAACTGGTACGCGGGCACGGTCACCAGGACGTGGCCGCCGTCCTTCAGGCAAGGCCTCAGGTCACGCAGGAACCCGGCGTCGTCCTCGATGTGTTCCAGCACGTCGAACGTGGTGACGAGGTCGTACGGATCCCCCGGCGGGAAGTCCTGCAGCCTGTCCGCCTTCACGACATCCGGAACGCCGCGCTCGCGGCAGAATGCCAGTGAGGCGTCGGACGCATCGACCGCCGTCACGTGGCCGAACTGGGAAAGCATCTGGTAGTTCCCGCCCGGACCGCATCCCCAGTCGAGGACGCGCAGACCGCCCGGCAGTTTCGCCGCCATGAGCCGGCGGATGATCTCGCGGCGGCCGACGAACCACCAGTAGGAATCCTCCAGCGCCGCATACGTTCGTATGGCGCCGGGATCCATCAGCGCCTTTTCCAATAACGAATTCGGTACTCGATCATGTAGCGAACCATTTCGATCGCCGTCCTCCAGCTCACGAAGCTGGCCCGCCATTCGTTGCGGTGGAACACCGTCGGCACTTCCGCGAACGAGAGGTCGAGCCGGCTGACCTCCAGCATGATCTCGCCGTCCGAAAACCAGCCCGGGCAACAGAGGTGCATCCGGTCGAGGGCCTTGTGCGTGATCAGCTTCGGCTTTGAGTTGATGTCGCGGAAAGGACGCCCCGGAAACAGCGCGTGGAACATCAGGTTGTACCAGCGCGACACAACTATCCGGCGCGGGCCGTCGAGCCGCTTCGAGCGGAAGGTCTTCACGAAATCGAACTCGCCGCTCTTCAGGACGTGCCAGAGCCGGACGATGTCCCGGGCCGGCATCTGGCCATCCCCATCGATCAGGGCGACGGCATCGCCCGTGGCCGCGCGGAACCCGGAGATCACGTCCCACCCCATCATGCCCTGCTTCTCCAGCGTCACGGGAACGATCTTGGGATTCTCGGCGGCCATTCGCCGCACGATCTCAGGGGTCTTGTCGCTGCGGCCCGGAAAAAAATTCGCGACCAGAACGAGTTCGTAGTTTTCCAGCCCGTCCTGGCGAAGTTCGTCCTCCATCTGCTGAATGAACTCGACAATGCCCTCTTCGCTTCGGTAACAGAGAACGACGACGGAGAGATCGGATTTCCGCGTTTCCTGGGTCATCGGCGCATGCCCCGCACAAGCCGGTCGAAGAAGCGATCTGGAATCCACAGCATGGCACGATAGACAGACGAGAGCAATCGGGGGAAGTAGAACTCGGCCCTCGACGAGGCGAGTGCGCGGGCGATCGCCTGTGCGGCCTGTTCCGCCGAAACAACGTGCGGCGGATGCTTCGCCCCGCGGTAGCGGGGAATGACATCCGTCGCCACGGGACCAAGATAGACGGTCTTGAAAAGCAGTCCGCTGTCTTCGAATTGCAGACGCAGGCTGCGGAACGTCATGGCGAGGGCGGCCTTGGATGCCGGGTATGCGCTGCTGCACGGGTCCGGCCGGAACGCGGCCAGGGACGAAACGGCCACCCACTGGCCCGCGCCGCGCGCGCACATCCCGGGAAGCAGAACCGCGAGCACGCTGAGCGAGCCCGTGAGGTTGGTCTGCCAGACCTGTGCGGCCGCATCGGGCAGGTACACGCCTTCCTTCACGTCGGGTTCGTAGCAGCCCGCGTTCAAGACCACGGCGTCCGGCGCGAAACCGTCGTCGCGCATGGTGACCGCGACGCGGCGGATTTCGTGCTCGTTGCGCATATCCGCGACCGAGAAACGCAAGAGTGGGCTCTTCAACCGCGCGGCCAGCTGCTGCATGGGCGCCTCGCGCCGTGCGATGCCCCAGACGGCGTGACCGCGCACGACGAGCACTTCAGCAAGTGCTGCGCCGATGCCGGAAGATATGCCGGTAATGAAAACGTTCATGCTCGTGTCACCGCAGCCCTTCATCAAGGTGCGCTTGCAGGTCGACCGGGTCCACGCGGTCATCCGTTCGGAAGATCCGTGCGCACGAGAGAATACCCCGCGCGGGCGCCAATTCCGCTGTCCGCACCGTTCGGTTGACCCCGCACACGGCGCACGGTACACTGCTGCACGTTATCTCATTGGGCCCATTGGCGTTGCGCGCCTGCGCCTGACGGGGCCCGTCCCGTTTCGAGGAACTTGATGGACGACACGTCATCCGGCGCCGGAGCTCCGGAGGCTCCGACGGACGGGTCTTTTGACGCGCACTATTTCGCGCACTGCTGCGGCCACCCCTATCTCCGCGACGAGCACTGGCTGAGCTTCTTTGGCGCCATCGCCGAGCGGATTGCCACCCAAATGCAGCCGCGCCGGGCGCTCGATGCAGGCTGCGCGCTGGGGATCCTGGTCGAGGCGCTGCGGGCGCGCGGCATCGAGGCCGACGGGATTGATCTTTCTTCCTATGCGATCGACCGCGTTCACGACTCGGTGCGGCCGTTCTGCCGGCGCGGCTCGATCGCTGACGAGTTTTCCGATCGCTACGATCTGATCGTGTGCATCGAGGTGCTGGAGCACATGACGGCACGTGAGGGCGAGGCCGCGATCGCCAATATTTGCCGTCACACGGATGACGTGCTCTTCTCCTCGTCCCCCTCGGATCATCGCGAGCCGTCGCACGTGAACGTGCAGCCACCCGAGTACTGGGCCGAGCAGTTCGCGCGACACGGTTTCTATCGCGACGTCGATTTCGACGCGTCCTTCCTCACGGCGTGGGCCGTACGTTTCCGGAGAAGCCGCGAGCCGCTGCCCCGGATCATCCGGAACTACGAGCGGCAGTTCGCCGCGCTGGCCGCGGCGCGCAACGAGGCGCGCAGCTTCTCGGTGGAGGGGCAGCGGGAGCTCGCGCGCGTCGAGCAGCGCGCCGCCGCGCTCGAGGCCGAGCGGAACGAAGCGCGCGCCACGATCGAGGCCGGCACCGGCCCGGCGAGGGCCGCGCTGTTCGAAGCGACCCAGCAGATCGTTGATCTGGTGAAGGCGCTCGATGAGCAGCGCGCCGCCGTGGCGCAAGCCCGCGTAGAGATCGAGCGCGAGCGCACGGAGCTGCCGTCGGTGCGTGCGGCGCTGGAGGAAACTCACGCGCATCTCACGCGGAAGATCGCGGCCGTGGAGGCGCTCGAGGCCGGCCTCGCCGCATCGCGGGTCGAGTTCGACCGTATCGAGCACGAGCTGCAACATGCGCGCGAGACGATCGCGCGGATGGAGACGAGCGTGTTCTGGCGCGCCCGTCGAGTGTGGGCCGGCTTGAGCCGGGCGCTGGGGCGGCCGACCTAATCGGGCAACGACCCATGGAACACGTGAACCTCCATCTCGCTGCGGTCTTTGGGACCGCTCTTGCAGCCTCCGTCGTACTGACGCCCGTGGTGCGCGCACTGGCCACCCGCGCCGGACTCCTGGCCGCTCCCGTCGACAACCGCTGGCACCGGCGCCCCGTCGCGCTGCTCGGCGGGCTCGCCATCGCGGGCGCCTTCGCGGCGGGGCTGCTCGCGAGCGGCACGACCTCGCACCTGGGTGCGCTGCTCGTCTACTGCGGGCTGATGTTCACCCTCGGAACAGTCGATGACCTGTGGCACATGCGGCCGTTGGCGAAGCTCGGCAGCCAGGCGGTCATCACAGCGGTGTTCCTGGCGATCGGCCCGCCGATCAGGTTCACCGGGATTGCGTTGATCGATGTCCCGC